>JAEEGL015661006.1_pt1 | contig 71075 bp, 67 predicted proteins | sample 9134231 | NCBI WGS metagenome assembly JAEEGL01 (sample SAMN16246548, study PRJNA631951) | gut metagenome | biome: gut microbiome; feature: rumen; material: fiber-attached | host: Bos | place: Iran: Karaj | collected 2018-10
AGCAATACATAATTATTTCCAAAATAATAATTATGTATATGTACATACACCACTTATTACTACTGCTGACTGTGAAGGTTCTGATCAAATGTTTAAAATTACTACTTTAGATATGGATAAAATTAAAGGACCTGTAGATTGGTCAAAAGATTTATTTGGTAAGAAAGCTTTTGTTACTGGTAGTGGCCAATTACATGGTGAAGCATTTGCTATGGCATTCAAAAAAATCTATACTTTTGGACCAACATTTAGAACTGAAAATTCTAATACTAAAACACATGCTAATGAATTCTGGATGATTGAACCAGAAATAGCATTCTGTGATTTAGATGGTTTAATGAATATAGAAGAAGATATGCTTAAATATATAGTTAAGTATGTTTTAGATAATTGCAATGAAGAGATTAATTTCTGCGACAAGTTCGTAGAAGAAGGATTGAAAGATAAATTAAATAAATTGGTGAATTCTAAATTTACCAGAATTACACATAAAGAAGCTGTAGATATATTAAAAGCTGCAGATCAAAAATGGGAGTTTACTCCATCATATGACGATGATATTGCTAAAGAACATGAAAAATATATTACTGAGCATTTTAATGGACCAGTATTTATTACAAACTGGCCAAAAGACATTAAAGCTTGGTATATGAAATTAAATGATGATAATAAAACAGTGGCTGCTGTTGACTTAGAAGTACCTGGTGCTGGAGAGTTAATGGGTGGTTCACAACGTGAAGAAAATTATGATAAATTAATGGCTCGTTGTAAAGAGCTAGGCGTAGATACAGATACTGTAGATTGGTTCTGTAATCTAAGAAGATATGGAGGTTGTTATCACGCTGGATTTGGTATGGGATTTGAAAGATTAGTTATTTATTTAACTGGTGTTGAGAATATACGTGATGTAATTCCGTTCCCTAGAACACCTGGCAATTGCGACTTCTAATATCTTCTGATATTAGAGAGGGTGTTTAAATATGAAAGAAAATGTTTATAGAGCGCACCGATGTATAGACATTGATGCAAGTTTAATTGGCAAAGAAATCGTTGTATCTGGTTGGGTACAAAACATTAGAGATCATGGCGGTGTATTATTCTTAGATTTAAGAGATAATACAGAAGTATTACAAGTTGTTTCAAATGATGATAGTTTATTTCAACATTTAGCGAAAGAATCTGTTGTTAGATTTAAAGGAACAATTCGTAAAAGAAGTGAAGATACTTATAATGAGAAATTAAAAACTGGCGAAGTTGAGTTATTAGTAAGCGAAATGGATGTTTTAAGTAACTCGCTTCATGAATTACCTTTTGTAATTCAAAGTAGTAAAGAATCTAGTGAAGATACTAGACTTAAATATCGTTATTTAGATATGCGTAATAGTAAAGTTAAAGATAATATAAAGTTACGTAGTGATGTATTACATTTCTTAAGAAATAAAATGTATGATTTAGGATTTATAGAAGTCCAAACGCCAATATTAACAGCATCAAGTCCTGAAGGAGCAAGAGACTTTGTAGTTCCTTCAAGAAACTTTAAAGGTAAGTTCTATGCTTTACCACAAGCTCCCCAAATATATAAGGAATTATTGATGGTTGGAGGTTTTGAAAAATATTTTCAAATAGCACCTTGTTTTCGAGATGAAGATTCAAGAGCTGATAGAACTTTAGAATTCTATCAATTAGATTTGGAAATGAGTTTTGTAACTGAAGAAGATGTTTTAGAAATTGGTGAAGATATTTTCTATGATGTATTTACTAAATTTAGTGATAAAAAGGTTAGTAATAAACCTTTCACTCGATTAACATATAAAGAAGCAATGGATTCTTATGGAACAGATAAACCTGACTTAAGAAACCCATTAATTATTAAAGATGCTTCTGAAGTTTTAAAAGAAACTACATTTGGTCCATTTAAGAATAGTACTATTAAAGTAATTGTAGTAGATGATATTGGTGATAAATCAAATAGTTGGTTTAATGAATTAGTTGATTATGCTACAAGTATAGGAATGCCTGGTATTGGTTATTTAACTTTAATGGAAGATGGATCCTTAAAAGGACCGATAGATAAATTTTTAAGTGATAAAGAACGAGAAAGTCTTATAAAAGACTTTAAAATGAAGAAAAATAGTGTTATGTTCTTTATAGCTAACAAGAGATGTAAGTTAGCACAAAAGTATGCTGGTTTAATTCGTGATGAATTAGGACGCAAGTTAGATTTAATTGATAAAGATAAACTAGAATTATGTATTGTTAAAGATTTTCCATTGTTTGAATGGGATTTTGAAAAACGTAAATGGGAGTTCTGTCATAACCCATTTAGTCTTCCTCAATCAGAATATGATTTAGAGGACCCTGGAGAGGTTTTAGCTTACCAATATGATTTTGTATGTAATGGTAATGAAATGGCTTCAGGAGCGATTAGAAACCATGATTTAGATAGCTTAGCTAAAGGTTTTTCTGTTGTAGGATATTCAAGAGAAGAAGTAGAAGAAAGATTTAAATCTATTTTTACGGCATTTAAATATGGTTGTCCTCCACATGGAGGTATGGCTCCAGGAATTGATCGAATCTTAATGCTACTTAAAGATGAACCTAACTTAAGAGAAGTTCAAGCTTTCCCAACTAGTGCTTCAGGTGCTGATATGATGATGGGAAGTCCTTCCGAATTAACTAGTGAACAATTAAAAGAATTAGGTATTAAAATAGAGGTGAAATAATGGGAAAATTTACTAAAGAAATGGTAAATGATTATGCTGATAAGTTACTTATTGGTTTAACACCAGAAGAGAACAAAATGGTATTAGATGAATTTGATATTATTGATCATAATATTGATTTAATTAATGAAATACCTGGCATAGACAAAGTAGAACCAATGACTCATTGTTTAGATGATTTTACTTGTGTATTAAGAGAAGATGAGATTGTTGAATCAGTTCCTATTGAAGAACTATTAAGAAACAGCGATGATGTAGAAGATCGTGAAATAGTAGTTCCTCGTGTTGTAGGAGGTGAAGAATAATGGCTTATATGGATAAAAGTATTACTGAATTACATGAATTATTAGTTTCAGGTAAAGTTACTAGTGATGAACTTGTTAAAGAAGCTTTAGAAAAGAGTCATGAAGTTCAAGATAAATGTAATGCTTTCGTTACTATTTTGGATGAAGCTAAGGGTGGCGAAGTAACTGATAATTTGTTATCTGGGATTCCTTATGGATTAAAAGATAATTATAGTACTAAAGATATCTTAAGTACTGGATCATCAAATACTTTAAAAGATTATGTTCCATTCTTTAATGCTACAGCAGTTGAAAATTTAAATAAAGCTGGAGCTATTTATGTTAATAAAACAGCAATGGATGAGTTTGGTATGGGTGGTACTGGTACTACTGGACATACTGGAGTACAAAAAAATCCTTGGGATGTCTCTCGAATGTGTGCAGGTTCTTCATCTGGTTCAGCAGCTGCAGTAGCTTCAGGAGTATATCCTTATGCTACTGGTTCAGATACAGGAGATTCAATTAGAAAACCTGCTGCTTATTGTGGTATTGTTGGCTATAAGCCAACATATGGCATGATTTCAAGATATGGTTTATTTGCTTTTGCTTCTTCACTAGATACATTAGGAGCTTTAACACGTAATGTTAAAGATGCTGCTATTGTTGTTGATGCAATGAAAGGAATTGATCCTAATGATATGACAAGTTGGGATTCTAAGGACATTCATTTAGCTGATTCACTAGATGGCAAAGTTAAAGGCAAGAAACTATGCTATATTAAAGAAATTTGTGATAAAGATAGATATAAAGGCAAAGAATTATTAGAACATTTAGATAATTTCTATAAGACAGTAGATAAATGTAGGGAATTAGGTATGGAAGTAGATGAAGTATCTGTAGATGATAAATTACTTCAAGCATTAGCTTCAGTATATGTAGTTATATCTTGTGCAGAAGCTACTTCTAATATGTCTAATCTAACTGGTATTATCTTTGGACCTCGTGGAGAAGGGGATAATTACATTAGTATGATGAAAGATCATCGTACTAAGGGATTTAGTCCTTTAATTAAACGTCGTTTCATTATTGGTTCTTATGTTTTACAAAAAGAAAACCAAGAAAGATATTTTAGAAATGCCCAAAGAGTAAGAAGATTATTGGTAGATAGATGGAAAGAAATATTTAAAGATTATGATGCAGTTATCTTACCAGTTGGTACTGGTCCTGCTAAACATTTAGATGGCTCTTTAGATATCTTAGATGATAATACTTCTGCTTTAGAAGAACATTTACAAATTGGTAACTTTGGTGGGTTCCCATCAATTACAATTCCTAATGGATTTGTAAGTAACTTACCAGTTGGCGTTAATATTACTGGTAATTGTTATGATGATGCAAATGTTTTAAATATTGCTTATGCATTAGAAAGTGCAATGGATTATAAAGATCAAATTGCAAAGGAGGTGCATCATGACTAATTATATAGCTAAAATAGGATTAGAAATGCACTGTGAAATGAGTGAAACTAATTCTAAAGTATTTAGTGCTGCTAGAAATGAATACTCAGAGATTCCTAACAGTAATGTAAGACCTCTAGATATGGCATTTCCTGGTACTTTACCAGTCTTAAATAAAGAGTGTGTTAGACTTTCATTGATGGCTAGTATGATCTTAAATTGTCGCCAACCTGAATATATGTATTTTGAAAGAAAGAATTATTATTATCCAGATATGCCTAAGAACTTCCAAATTACACAAAATCCACCAGAGGATTGTGTTGGAATGGGTGGATATGTTGATGTAGAAAGAAATGATGGAACTACATTTAGAGTTGGAATAGATAATATCCACTTAGAAGAAGATGCTGCTTCTCTAGATCACTTCTATGCAACTTCTAATATTGATTATAATAGAGCAGGTGTACCATTACTTGAATTAGTAACTAAACCCGATATTCATAGTGCCGAAGAAGCTGTGGCTTTTCTAGAACATATGAGAAGTGTTTATCAATATGCAGGAATATCTGAAGCTGATAGTAAGAAAGGTCAAATAAGATGTGATGTTAACGTTTCCGTAATGGATGCTTCTTTAGATGAAAATGACCCTAATAACTGGGGAACAAAAGTTGAAGTTAAGAATGTTAACTCATTTGGTGGCGTTAGAGATGCTATTAATTATGAAATTAAGCGTCAAACTGAAGCTAAAGAAAACGGCACATATGATCAAGAGATTGAACAAGAAACGAGACGATGGGATGAGGATTCCCAAACAACTATTCATATGAGAAGTAAAGTTGATGCTATCGATTATAAATACTTTGTTGAACCTAACATTCCAAAGATTAAATTAGATAAGAAATGGTTAGATGAAATTAAAGCATCAATTCCAGAACTAGCTATGGATCGTAAGAAAAAATATATTGAAGAATTCAATTTAAGTGCCTACGATGCTGGAGTTTTAGTAAAAGAAAAAGATGTTTCTGATTATTTTGAAGAATGTGTTAAATTAGGTATTGATCCTAAAATAGCAAGTAACTGGGTTACAGTTAATATAGTTGGTGAATTAAATAAAGAAGGAATTAGTATTAGTGAATTCTATTTAACACCAGAAATGTTAAAACAAATTATTGAAGGTATAAATAGTGGTTTATTATCTTCTAAACAAGCTAAAGAAGTATTTGCAAAAGCTTTAGAAGAAAAGAAAGAACCAAAGAATTTTATCTCTAAAGATAATGCTCAAATAAGTGATGAAGGAGAACTTACTGCTTTGATAGTTAAAATACTTGATGAAAATCCAAGTCAAATTGAGTTATACAAGGGTGGAAGAGATAATCTATTTGATTACTTTGTTGGTCAAGTTATGAAAAATACTAGAGGTAAAGCAAATCCAGTTATGACTAAGGAAATCTTACATAATGAATTAGACAAGAGATAATCTTGTCTTTTTTTGTTTATTATTTTGAAAATATATGTTAAGATAGTATTGTATATAATAAAGAGGTGTTGGTTATGTTTGGAAAGATAAAGTTTATATCTGGTAACGTAGCGCATGTAGAAACTACTGCTAGTGCGGAAGAATTAGGAGACTTAATGAATGTCCATGTTGTATTCGAAGCTCCTGATCAAAGAATTCTAGGTGAGGTAGAAGAGGTTACAACTGAAGTTATTAAAATCAGATTCTTAGGTGAATTCCATGATAAGAAATATACTTCTGGTGTTATTAGAAAACCATTATTGTCATCTAAAATTAGAACTATTAACGATGAAGAGCTATCTGCTATCGTAGGTGTTTATGATGAAACAAGTTTCTTACTTGGTAGAAGTTCTATTTATACTAATTTTAATGTATGTATAGATATTAATAATTTATTTGCTAACCATATGGCTGTATTTGGAAATACTGGTTCAGGTAAATCTTGTGGTGTTGCAAGAATTGTTCAAAATATTTTTAGTAACCCCAAATTAATATCTTATAATGCCAATATCTTTATATTCGATGCTTATGGTGAATATAAAACAGCGTTTAGTGGTTTAAATCAATTAAATCCTAATTATACATATAAATTTATTACAACTAATGTTCAAGATCCAACAGATTTTGAAATGAAGATACCTTTCCATTTATTAAATCTTGATGACTTAGTAGTATTATTACAAGCTGATAAACATAGTCAAATACCTATTTTGGAAAGAGCATTAAAATTAACTAAGATATTTAGTAAGAATGATGAAACAGCAACTAAGTATAAAGATCACTTAATTGCTAAAGCATTAATTGCTATTTTATATAGTAATCAAATTACTGCAAATAAAAAGAATGAAATATTCCAAATCTTGGAAGTTTGTCATACTGATAATTTTAACTTCGGTAGTACAATTCAAGGTTTAGGTTATACAAGAACATTATCTGAATGTTTTGAAATCGATAGTCATGGTAACTTCGGTGAATCAGTTTTAATTACTGAATATATCTTAAATCATATTGATGAAGACTTGGAAATGACTGAAGAACCACAAAATGCATTCTATAGTATGAGAGATTTTAATTCGGGTCTTGAATTTACATTGATTTCTGAAGGATTCCAAAACAATGAACAATTATATGATGACTCAATGTTATTAAAGGTTAGATTAAACTCTTTAATTAATAGTAGAATTGCTAATATTTATAAATGTGATCAATATGTTAGTGTTGAAACTTATATAGCTTCATTAGTTGCTGTTGGCAACAAGAAAGCTCAAGTTATCAATATGAACCTTGAAGATATTGATGATACTCAAGCGAAGAATATCGTTAAAATATGTGCAAGAATATTCTTTGAATTCTGTAAGACTAGAAAACAAAGAGCACAAATTCCATTCCATTTATTTTTGGAAGAAGCACATAGATATGTTAATAAAGACTCTGACGTATTCTTATTAGGTTACAATATATTTGAACGTATCGCTAAGGAAGGTCGTAAGTATGGTGTTCTAATGAATATCATTTCACAACGTCCAGTAGAAATTTCTGAAACAGTTATTGCTCAAACTTCTAACTTCTTAATATTTAAGATGACACACCCTAAGGATATTGAATATATTAAAACAATGTTACCTAATATTTCTGAAGATGTTATTGAGAAACAAAAGACATTGCAACCAGGAAACTGCGTTGGATTCGGTCAAGGATTTAAATTACCGATGGTAATTAAGATGGAAATGCCTAATCCGGCTCCTAACAGTAACTCATGTGATGTAAATAATTGTTGGAAGATTCAAGGTGGAAATGCTAATATTGCAAATGCTAGTGGTACTACTGGTGGAGGAAGACAACCTAAAGTTCAAAAACCTCAACCTCAACAAGGGCCAACACCAATGCCTCAACAAATGCAACAACAAATGCCACCACAAGCTCCACAAGCGCCTCAAGCACCTATGGGACCAGCACCAATGCAAGGTCCTGCTCCACAGGGTAATGTTGCTCCAACATTTGTTCCTCCTTTGAGCTAAAATGTAAACTTAATGGATAGTACCTAGTATTATCCATTTTTATTTGCTATAATTAAGGTACCAAGGACAATCATTTACTTTTCATAAAAACCCAGTAAGTGATTATAAGGGAAACTAATTGAATAGTGGTGTTGAAGACCTTGCCCTTTTAGGGAGATTTATTCATCAAGTAGGGATCCTTAAACTATTCATGTGTATCCCACCTGTGAGATGCAGGTTTTTTATCACTAGTAGATGACCCTTGGTTTTTTTATGTTCTTATTTAGGAGTGATTTTATGCTTCAAAGAGTTAAATTACTTATTGATGATAATAAGATAAATAAGTTTGCTAATTCTAACATCTTAATTGTTGGTGTTGGCGGAGTAGGGGGAGCTTGTTTTGAAGCTCTTGTTAGGATGGGACTTAAAAAAATAACTGTTATTGATGGTGATGTTTTTGATGAAACAAATTTAAACCGTCAATTACTTGCAAATAGAAACAATATAGGCCATAGTAAAGCAAAAGAAGCTTGTTTAAGAGGTGTTTCTATTAATCCAGATATTTTAGTTGATTATAAAGAAATGTTTCTAGATCAGTCTAATATTGATGATATCAATTATAGTGATTATGATTATGTTATAGATTGCTGTGATACTGTTACTACAAAATTATTATTAATAAGAAAATGTTTAGAAAATAATGTAAAAATAATTAGTTCAATGGGAACAGGAAATAGATTTGATCCTACAAAGTTAATTATTACTAATATTTGGAAGACTAATTATGATCCATTAGCTAAAGTGATGAGAAAATTGTTAAGGGAAAATGGTATAAATAGTAAGATTATGGTTCTTACAAGTACTGAACAACCAGTAAAAATTGATTCTAGAACCCCTGGATCAACCTCTTTTGTACCAAATAGTGCAGGTTTTTGTATCGCAAGTTATGTATTTAATGATATAATAAATGTTGGAAGTGATAATTATGGAACAAAATGAATCACTAGAAAAAGTAGAAAAAGTATTAGAAGATAGTTCATTAGTTAATCCTGATGTAACTTTTTGTGAAAAGACTACTTATTTGGATTTCTTATTATCCAATGCTAAGGATGAACATGAAGCTCAGCAAATTAAGGAAACTATTAATGATTATTTAGATATTACTGATGATGCTCCTCAAGAAGAGGATGAAGATGATGAAGAATAGAAACGTCAATAGATGTTTCTTTTTTATTTTATTTTTAAATATTTCTGGTTTATAATTGATATTGAATAGGAGTTTGTTTATGACTAAACAATTTATTACAGCTAATGATTATTTTGAGGTTGTACAACTTGTTAGGACTACAGAAAACGGTATTGAAAGTCTTTTGAGCAATTTTGGTACAGTTATTAATTCTTTTAATAATCAGAGTATAGTTGATAGTTTTTATAAATCTGGCAATTTTGGTGCTTCAAATAAAGAAGAATTAGAAAAGCTAGCTACCGGAATGAGAGAATATATAAATATTCTTTCTGGTGATAGTGGATTAATTGCTGAAACAATTAATTACTGTAATAATAAAGCCGCTACTCTAAATAATGAAACAATGGAAAAAGTTTCTTCTGGTGGCGAAGATGGTCTTTATATTTCTGGTGATAAAAATGATAGTAGCTTTAATATTGATCCTCGTTTAAGTTATAAATCTTCTGTAGAACAACATGGTGGACGCGTAATGGGCGAAACCTATAAGTCATCTGGAGGTAATGTACAAATTGACTTTGTATCTGATCCTAGTGACTATATGGCTAATCAAGTTGTTTCAAACGAGAATAATTTAGGATATAATGATTCTTTAACAAAAAACGAGAATAAGAAAGGTGATTGATTATGTCAAATACCTTGATTAAAATAATAATGAAAGGATATATTTATGATTAAGCCTTCTGTTTTAGAACTAAAAGATTCTTTGAATATTTTAGCTGGAATAAATAAAAATGATAATATTAATGACTTTAATGCTTTATCTAAGAAGTGTTATAAAATTGGTTCTTTGTTAGAACGTGAAAATAAAGGATTAAGTGAGAAATGGTTCAATGCTTCTGAGATTTTTAAATCTTTAGGAGAAAAAACATCTATTGAAGTTGATGGAATTACAAGAAGAATTAATGCTTTTGTAGATAGTTCTTATAAAAGTGACTTAGAGCTTGAAAAAGCTGTTGAAGATGCAAATTCTGTTGCTGAGGATATTATGAACAGTTTGAGGACTGTTACTGATTCTAATACACTTTTAGCTGCTGGTTATACGCTTGGAGAGAATGCCTCTTATAAAATAACGGATCATTTACAAGCGAATGATGGGGATATATATTATGTTACTAGGACAAATGCAGATGGTTCTATGGATGCTTTAATGTATTCACCAACTAACTCTAATGGATTGATAATGGATCATACTTCTGCACCAGGACCAGTTCCTTCTAGTGGTAATTAGTAGAAACAAATAACAAATTAAATAGTGAAATTTTGAGAAAAATAGTCGTATGATTATTTTTCTTTTTTTATAATTGCGGAGATATGATTAACCACTGATTTTTTTATGGTGGTATTGTCTATTTTGAAGACGGAAAAAAATCAATTGTTTTTTTCTTTTAATTTTCTTTTTTTTGTATTATAATTGATGTAGAATGGAGTGAGTAAATGTGACTGTGAGTAATACTACTGTTTACGGGAACGAATCTGCTGCTGGAAATATTTTGGATATTTCTAGATTACAATCTATAAAAGGAAAAGCCAATAATATTCGAGAAAGTTTTGATCAACTTGTTACTTATATGAATCAAATTGTGAAATCTTATGATAATGAAGAAATTGTTAATAGTTTTTATGCTTCCGGTAATTTTGGTGGATTAAATAAAGAAAAGTTAACATTGACTTTGCAAGCATTAAATGATTATAGAGAGGCTGCTAATAACCTTGTTAGTAGTACTATACTATTTTGTGATGCTGAAATTCAACGAAGAAGAACAGGTAATTAATAATTAGGGAGAAAGGTGGAATATAAATGAGTGATAGTATTCAACAATTACAGGTAGCCATTGATGCTTTACATAAGTCTTATGAGGCTGGTGAAACAGGAGCTTCTTTTAAATCTATTAGTGATGGATGCGGTAGTATTTCAAGTGATTTTTCTGGAGTTAATGGTAAATTACTTGAAGGATGGGATACGACTAGTAATCTTTTTAAACAACTTGGTGGTATGGTTGATGATATAATTTCAGAAATGCATTTAGCTATGAATAAATTTACTAGTGGTACACTTCAAGCTGAAATGACTGCTAATAATGCAGTTGAAAGATCTAATGAAGTTGCTCAGGGAATTTTAAATAGATTAGATGCGTTTAATAACCTTGCCAATAAAGGGAATTCTGGTAATTCTCAATTTGAAAATAATATTCGTTCTGCAATACATGATAAATTTGATGATTTAAAAGTTGATGAACTAGCACATAGTGTTGAAAAAGAAAGTGTCCAAGTTGGGATTGAAGCTGCTGATTCTATGGGTAGTGACAGATATAATAATCATGAATATTATGAGTATGTGAGTGCACCAAATCCAAATGATACTCATAATGATTTTGATAGGAATATTGATTATTAATTCTTTATATTAAAAAAATAGATGTTTAACATCTATTTTTTATTGATTAAAAATTCTGCTAGTAATTTAGGATCTTTATCATTCATAATAATGTCATAGATAAGGTTTACTACTGGCATTTTTATTTTTCTTCTTCTAACTAATTTATAGATACTTTGAAGTGTATAATAACCTTCAACAGTCGTGTTTTTTAAGTATTCTTCTTTTTCTTCTTTAGAAGCACCAGCGCCGACAACTTTACCAAATGAGAAGTTTCTTGATTTAGTGCTGGTACAAGTTAGAAGTAGATCCCCAACACCTGCATAGGATAGGATAGTTCTTGGTCTTCCTCCTAAGCAACCAATTAACCATTTAATATCATGGATTGATTCAGTTATTAAGAAGCATTGAGTACTTTCTGGATAACCCATACCATCTAACATACCGGCTGCTAAAGCAATAACATTCTTAATACTTCCACAAATTTGGACACCTATTAAATCGGTTGATTCTCTTAGTTTAACGGTATCACTTTGTAAGGCTTTTTTAACTAGTTTTCTAGATGGTTTAGATTTAGAAGCTACAGTTAATGCTACGGGATTACCATTAGCCATATCAATGGCAAATGAACCACCTGAGATAATACATATTTTTCTTGTTCCTAATTTTTCGCGAGCAATATTACTTAGGAATTCACAGCTATTGTTTTCAATACCTTTAGAAGCTATACAAATCACTTGATCTTTTTTTAGGTATGGCTTTATTTGATCACAAACACTTCCTACGAAGTGAGCTGTACTCATAATAAAGATAATATCGCGATCTTTAACTGCTTCTTCAATATTATTAGTTAATTTAATATCATCTGGGCACTTAATTCCTTCTAGAATTCCTTCAATGTGTCCTTTCTTTTGGTAATCTTCATATTTGTCTTTGGATTCAGTCCACATAATAATGTCTTTATTATTTTTATGAAGCATCATAGCCATTGCTATACCGTATGCTCCTGTTCCGATTAAACTTACTTTCATTACTTTTCACCTTTCATTTCTCTATGTAGTTTATTTAAGTTTTCTTCATATTTATTATTCTTTGGATGATAATATACTTTATCCTTGATATTATCCGGCAAGTATTGTTGTTTTACCCATGAATTAGGGTAGTTGTGCGGGTACTTGTAATCTGGTGCATTTGTTTTAATATGCGCTGGAAGATTACCAGTAGTTCCGTTTTCAATATCTGCTAGCGCTTCATCGATAGCACATATGGCGCTATTACTCTTTGGACTTAAAGCCATTTCGGTTACTAGAGTTCCAAGAGGGATTCTAGCTTCTGGTAGTCCGACTAGTTCTGATGCATGGATAGCAGCCATTACTTTAGGTCCTATAGAGGGATTAGCTAAACCAATATCTTCGTAAGCTATAACACTTAAACGACGGTAAATGCTATCTAGATCGCCTTCTTCAATTAATCTCGCTAGATAGTGTAGGGAAGCATTAACATCTGATCCTCTAATTGACTTTTGAAGACCAGATAAAACATCATAATGACCATCTTCATTAGCATCAGAAAAGAATACGGCTTTAGCATTAATCTTTTTAACAACATCTAGGGTAACTTTTTTATTTTTAGTTCCATAGTAGGCCACTTCTAATAGATTCATAGCTGTTCTTAGATCTCCAGAAGATAATCTGGCAATAGCAGATTTAGCATCTTCGTCAATCTTGATGCCTTTTAAGCATTTTGCGGCACGATCAATGCCTTCTTTTATATCTTCAATAGTTAATTCTTTTAATTCAAATATTTGGCATCTACTTCTAATGGCTGGATTTATTTTATGATATGGATTAGATGTAGTTAAACCTATTAAGGTTATAAGACCATTTTCGACATAAGGTAATAGCAAGTCTTGTTTATCTTTATTTAAACGATGGATTTCATCCATAATTAAAACCATTTCGCCAAGCATTTTAGCTTCTCCAATAACAATATCAAAGTCTTGTTTGTTATTGATTGTTGCATTTAACATGCGGTAAGGTTTATCTAATTCATTTATGATAGCTCTTGCAATAGAAGTTTTACCTGTTCCTGGTTTACCGTAGATTATCATACTTACTAAATGATTGTTTTTAACTAGGTTTCTTAGAATACAATCAGGCCCAACTAAATGTTGTTGACCGATGATATCATCTAATTTTTGCGGTCTTAATTTGTCAGCAAGTATTTCCATACTACCACCTGTTCTTATTATAACAAATAAAGTGTCTTTTTTATATATTCATTTTGTTTACTTTTTAGAAAAAAAATTATATAATTCTTATAGTAGGGTAGGTAGGTTATGGAAGAATATGTTCCTAGTGAATATGTTGAAAAATATATCGACTATTTAGTGTTTGAAAGAAAATTGTCTGATAATACGATAAAGAGTTATAAAAATGATTTGAAAGATTTTGAATTATTCTTTGATTCTAAAGTAAATAAATTATCGTTCGATGATATTAAAAAGTATATCAATAGCTTACAGATGAAAAATAGTCGTACTGTTGCTCACTATTTGACTGTAATTAATTCTTTCTATGACTTCTTAGTAAATGAAGGACTTATAGATAAGAATCCTTGTGAAGATATTTCAAGTCCTAAGTTAAGTAAAAAATTACCAAATTACCTTACAGAAGAAGAAATAAATAGATTATTAGATATTCGTCTAGATACTCCCTTTGATTATCGAAATAAAGCAATGTTTGAATTATTATATGCTACTGGGTTAAGAATTAGTGAGTTATGTAGTTTAAAGATTACTGATGTCGATTTAGAAAATCAATTTGTTAGAGTATTTGGCAAAGGTAAAAAGGAAAGAATTGTTCCTTTTACTGATGTTGTAACTAAATATTTAAGTCTTTATATTAATGAATATAGAGGTATGATACTTAAATTGGAAGTGTCTGATTATTTATTTATATCTAATAGTCTTACTAATATTAGTAGACAAGGATTTTTTAAAATAGTTAAAAAAGAATGTAAAAGGGCTGGAATAACTAAAGTGGTATCTCCACATGTCATTAGGCATTCTTTTGCAACCCATTTATTAAAACATGGCGCTGATTTACGTATTATTCAAGAATTATTAGGTCATGAAGATATTTCAACGACGCAAATATATGCTCATTTAGTAAATGAAAAATTAAAAGATGATTATCAATATCATCCGCGCAGTAAAATCTATGACAAGGAGGACTAAGTATGAATAATGATTTTGAACAACAAGAAAAACAAGAAAAGAAGCAGAAGATTACAAAATTAATCTCTACTGGTGCTTTTCTTTTAGTAGTTGTTTCATTTGTCTGGTTCGGTAAATGGTTAATTGATTATAAAACTTTTGATTATAAAGCGACTACTTTGGATGCATTAGAAAAGTTTTATGTATCGAATCAAGTTAGCGATTTAGATCCAATTGTCGATTTAATGGATGCTTATGAAAAAGAAGAAGAAATTATAAATAAAATTCAAGTATTAGTAGCTAATGAAGTAGGGAAGTGGTATACCTATGTAGATAGTAAATATACTTGCGATAAAACAAATAAGATGGCTTGTGCAACACAAATGGAAGAATTTAATATTTTAAATACTAAATTGGGTGTAATTCATGGTGTTAAATCAAAAGCTGGAAGAATTATTATAGATCCGAAAGGGTATGTTGAATTATCTGCACAAGGTACTAAGAAGGTTAAAACATTAAAATCTACTTATCTTAGTGCAGGTTCTACTAATCCTCTTAATAGTCAAGAAATATATGAAAAAAGATGTAATGAAGTATCTGAATGCGAAAATTGTAGAGATTTAACTTGCAAGTGTTACTTTATTGATGAAGATAAAGTTAGAAATGAAATAATATGTCTTAATAAAAATGCTACTTCTTAGGATGTAGTTTTTTTATTCTCCAGTTTAGGTTAACATAATATATATTATACGAAGTGAGATATATATAATAATAGATAGTGCTATATACTATAAATATGGACGTTTTTTTCTGATTAGCTTCCCCTCTTTTTATGTTATTTAGGAGAGGAAGTGATCTAGATTTGAAATTTTAATTTTTTAATTAATAATTTTTATATTTTTAATTATTTATATTATATATTTATTATTATGTATTTTTATAATAGGCATCGAGATAAAAAAAGATGATTAGTTATTCATCTCATGGAATATACCTATTTTGAAATAGGAATCGAGAATATAAAAGATGAACATTCTATCACCTCGTGGAATGGTTTTTTTAGACGTTTTAAGCAATGAATTTATAAAACGTGATATTCTTTATCATCTCGTTAAAAAATTAGCGGCATCGAGATATAAATAGATGATTAGTTCATCACCTCGATTCCAAATTGGAGATGAGTATTATTTAGGTGATTAGTTGTTCAACTCGTTTCCAAAAAAATACTTCCCCTACTAATTTTGATTTTGGTAATAGGGGAAGCTTTTTTAAAAAAATTTTTCATATTTTATATTTTTTTAATTATTTTTGTTATTTATCTTTATTATATATATAAATAAGGATATAGGATGATTAATTACTTATTATTTGATATTTTAAGGCGTATTACGAGGCCTTCTTTTACTTTTTGATATCTTGGTCCCCTACTCTTAAAAAAGGTAGTAGGGAGCTCAAATAAAAAAAGAAAGGATTAAACCTTTCTTGATTGAATTTCAGCTATCTTTTCAAATACATCAGCAGCATTAGATTCATTGATTTCCGTGAAACCTAATTCTTTTAATGCTTGAATCTTAATTGTATTTAATTGTTGTGTACGGGATAATTTTTCTTCGTTCTTTTGTTCAATTTCTTGAACGAATCTCTTATGTGATTCAGCTAATTTAGATCTTGATGCTCCACCATTGTTATATAATGTTAAAGCTGAATATAAGATTCCTTCAAAGATGAATTGTTTATCTTCTTGGAATTTGTATTCTTCAGGATTAGTAAATCCTGTAGTTTTACTCATATAACCAAAAATATATTTAATTTCTGGAACATTATCTAGCGATTGTAATAGATGATATAAGTATTGGACTGCGTAATAATTCTCTTCTTTTTTGGATTCATCTAATAGTTTTTCTTTTAATAAATATGTTATATCACTTAATAGTACTTGTGAGTCTTTATCTAGCCCTTTAAAGTCAAATCCAGTTTCTATTTCAGATGTACTTTTAACTCCTTGATTTAATCTACTTTCTACATTCATTAAGTAGTCTGTAGTTACTTCTATATTATCTATATCTTTAGCATCAGAAATATCTAGAAGTTTAAATAATAGTAATTTCTTCTCTTTTGGCCATTTATTTATATCATTTAATTCTAAATAATTATAGACCATTTGTCTTGAAACTCCTAAATATTTTGCTAATCTTACTTTTGATATTCCTAGTTCTTGAAATAATTCGTTTAATTGACGCATTATTACCAGCCCTTTCTTTTATATTTTACATATTAATTATATGTCTCGACACAAACAATGTCAAGGAAATATCAAGAAAAAACTAGTTATTTTTTTAATAACTAGTTATCGATATATTCAGTGCTTACCCAATAGTAAGAACCATTTACTTTTTTAAACGTTGATTTGTATTTAGATTCCCCTATTTCTTTGCTGTTAAATCCTTTATAACCAATTCCTGAAGAAACGTATCTATAGATTTCTGTTATTGTAATTGTGTTTTCTTGTTCAATTCCACTCACAAGTGTTCTTTCAGCATAGGAATCTTTTACTCCTTGACCATTTAAACATATATAAGCTTCATCAACGAAATAACATTTGTCTTTATTACTAATATAGAAATCAGGATAAGAATTTAGATTACGATTGAAAATCATTCTTACTGTAGAATCCATTTTATCTTTTGTGATATATGAATGAACTTTATAATTTTCAATGGTATCAGTTCCTCGAGGGTCACATTCTTTTAAGTTGTTTATATTGATCTTGGAAGCTTCTTCACAAGAAAGGTTTCTTTCTTCAGCTTTGGTATTATTATCTATATATAGGAAAGCTGTATAAATTGCTGATGTATCATCAAAATCTTTGTTGGTTACTTTTTCATTATAGATATACATACTTTGGTATATTTCCTTAGTATTTATTGAACCGGGATTTAAATAGCCACTTAATTCTTCAATTATGTCAGTATTTATATCGAGATTTCTTGTTACTTCTTCAAACTTAGCTTTTTCTTCTTTAGTACTTAAATCAAGAAAAGCACTTGTCTCATGTTTGATAATATATAGGGATGCAGCAAGTACTAAGGCGAAAAAGAGAAGTCCTACATAATTATTTCTTTTTACGATATATTTTTCTTCGTTTTTCATATTTCTCACTTCCTTGAAGCTTGAATAGCTCTTTCTTTACCCCAATTTCTAATCTTTTGAATCTTTTCTGGATTTGTCTTAGATAATGACATAACTTTACTTAATTCATCAACTATTAATGCTTCAGATAATTGAACGTCTTTATTTGCTATAAGTTTATATGCAATTCCACGCATTGTTGCTTCAATATCGGCACTAGCAAAGCCATCAGTTATTTGGATTAATCTGTTTAGTAAGGTTTCCCCTACTTCAACTTTTAGATATTTTTTAGCATATAGTTTTAATAATTCTCCTCTTTCGTAATCTGTTGGAAGATCAACAAAGAAGATCTCATCAAAACGTCCTTTACGTATTAATTCAGGCGGTAATGATTCAACTGAGTTAGCTGAAGCAATTACGAATACTGGTTTTTTATTTTCTTGTAGCCAGAATAGGAATTGACCTATCATTTTATTGGTTACACTTGAACTTGAATCAGTATTTAGACCCTTTTCTATTTCATCAATCCATAATACACAAGGTGAAACATATTCAGCTGTATCTAATGCTTCTTTTAATTGCTTTTCAGATTGACCTACATATTGACCTTGAACAGTAGCTAAGTCTAGACGATATAGAGGAATATTGAATATTGCAGATGTTGCTTTAGAACATAAACTTTTACCACAACCTGGAACACCAGTTAGTAATATTCCTTTTGGTGAAGCAATTCCCCTACTTTCTAATTCAACTTTTCTAGTAGGATCCATTAAAGTTTTCTTTTCATATAACCATTCTTTTAAGTTATCAAGACCAGCTATTTCAAAGTCCTCATCAATTGGAATAGCTTCTAGGCCAGCTATTTCATTAAATAATCTTTGTTTAGTGTATTTTAGTTCTTTTAAATCTTCTTTGGTTATTTCACCTTTAACTATTAATGATGATATAACGTTTTTAGCTTCCATTTCACTTAATCCTTGAAGATAAGTTGCAGCATTAGTTATATCGATATCATCCCATTCAAATCTAATTTGATTTTGATATGGTGAAATTGTTTTAACAACTGTTTCTCTTAATTCAGATTCAGTTGGATAATCTAATTTTATTCCAATACCAAGCCTTGAAATATTATTCCATACTGGATCACTGGTAATAATAATTAGAACTCCTGATGTTTTTTCTGATTGTAAAATTACATCATTTAAGTATCTAGAAACAGGAGTAGAATCGCCAATATCGGAAACATCACTTAGAATGTAATTACAGTTTTCTTTTAGTTTAACTTCTTCAGAAATGTAATCTAATGCTCCCATTATAGTTTTTTCTTCACTTAGAGTGGTTCTTTCTTTTAAATCTATTATACCTAGAGACATTTGGTATAAAGAGAATGCTAGACCAAGTTCTGTTTGAACTTCACTAATTAGTCTTATTACTCTACTCTTTTCTGGTGAATTAATTATAATAACAGGAATTCTTGCTTTTAAATATCTTTTCAAATATTCTTTTGTTTCACTATAATTCATTTTACTCACTCCATTTTATTCTATTATTTTTTATTGTCATTGCATATAATCCAGTTGGATCTTCACGATTAGCTTCTTTAATTAAAATGTTGTATACATTTTCAGTTTCATTTTTAAGCATGTCATTTAATTCTTTTTTCTTTTCTTCACTTAGATGTTTGGTATTGATTAATCTTTCAATGAAACGAACTTCTTTACGGTAATTAACTAGATATATATCTAAGTTATTTACGTCATAGAATATATCGCTTAAATTTTTGATAACCTTATCAATAGAGTATTGAAATTTTGTTTTAATTGTTATTGATAATCTTGGTTCCAAGGAATCCTTAATATTTGGATTATATTCAGCTTCTTCAATTTTTTTAAGTAAGTCTTCTTTATTTGATTTTTCTAGTATTTTTAATATATCTACCCATTCTTCGTATCTCATATTAACCTCTCTTTATTTCTATTGGAGGTTCAATACTCCACTCTGGTAAACTTGTAATTAATTCTTCACTTTGTTTAGGTTTATTTTTTAAACTTGGTAAAGATACTTCATTTGTTTCTTTAGACTCCTCAATAGGTTTGAATTGATTAGATTCTTGGATTTGCGGTTCATTATTTATTGGTGTTAATTCATTCATTTTGTTCACCTACCATAATATTTCTTTCATTGTTGCTATTAATATAACTTGTTGGACTTATATTATTTAAAAATACTTGTAATTGGTCATAGTATGCTTTGTCTTCTTCAAGCATATCTTTATAGTCGATTGTTTCAGCAAGAACTGGTTCTAGTCCTTGATTAATTGTATCTTTTAAATTAGCTATTGAGTTATCTCTTAGAGTTGTACGATTATGAAGCTTTATTAATAGTACTGTGTTTCCAATTAATAGGATCGCTATTATTAAAGCACTAAGGATTTTATTTTTTAAAGTAATAAAGATTCCAACAATTCCAATTATATTTAAAATTAATAATATAATTATTAAATCTTTATCTTCATCTTTAAATTCATTTTCAGCATATAGGTTTAGTTCATGTTGAATTTCTTTTGTATTACGTCCATCAGTGGTTTTTGTCATGAAACCATTTACTTCAAGGTTAAAGCTTCCTTCATTTAAATTTGAATTTATATTATCGTAAGCTTTCATAATATTAGTTTTTTGTAATGCTAATGCTAATTTCTGCGTAGCATTAGAGATTTTATATTCCTCACGATAAATTATAATATTACCTAAAAGTTCAACCAAGTCTGTTTTATCAGAATAGATTGATTTTTGTTTTTCATATAATTTATCAGCTTCTTCTTTATTTCCGTTGCATTTAATTATTATTTCATTCTTTAAGTTATCACTTTGGAATACTTGCTCTTTTGTTTCGTATTCATAGATGAGATCGTTTAGAATTTCATCTACACTTTTATAGGCATTTTCTTTATTTACAATGTCTTCAAACTCAGATAATACATGACTATATGTAGAAGTAATTGCGAGATTTTCTTTTAAAATAGCGATATCTTTTGAGTATTGTTGTAGATATGGCATTGTAATATCGCGATCTTCTGTTTCTTTAATATATTCTTCCCATTTGGTAATGTTTTTCTTTTCAACTTGAGGATTGGAATTTAAGCGAGCAAACCATTCGGTTATTTTATTTAAAACGATTACCTTGGCTTCGTTACCAAAAGTTCCTGTTGCAACTAAATCTAAGATAGCAACGAAATCTTTATTTAATTCCATTGGGTTTTGGATACTTAAATATTTATTTAACCAGTTGATAGAAGTTTGTTCTCTACCTAATTTATTATTAATTAAGCAAAAGAAGATACTAGTTCTTTCAGCATCTTTTTTAAGAGCATTTTTGACTTCTTTATCTGCTGTTGCTTTATCATCTAATGTCCATGCTGTTACAGCAGCTAAAGCATTAGATAACCAATAGTTTGGATTATTTAATAATAAATCTTGATTTAGATTATATACAGCTTGTTTGCTGATATTTGAATTATTAATGGCATCTAACAAGCTTTCTGTTACTCTTCTTACATGATCAAAATAACCATATTTCTTTTCAATTTGGCTATTGTTGTACATGATATTTTGACGAGCATTATTGATGATAGTTTCCTCTCTTATTTCTTTAACTAAGGTCTTAACTTCATCGTTTAAAGAAGCTACTTTTTCTTCAACTTTATTTACTTGGCTATTAACGGTATTAACGTTAACCATTACGCCTGATAGTTCTTTAGCAACGTCGCCTAGATTTTTTTCGATAATTCCTAGGTTAGCAGCAGAAATTGCAACAGCTTCCATATAATCCACCTCTATTATTAATTATAGCATTTAATTTTTAATATTTCACTATAAAGAAGCTTAAAATGTTTACTATTTTTAAAAAATATGATAGCATTAGATATAGTTTGAGGTGAATGAGATGGCAAAGAAAGATATTAACCAAGAAAATACTGAAGAAAAAGAAGAAAAGGTTGTCATTAAACCAAAAAAGAAAAAGCTTACAGGTAGCCAAAAAAGAAAACTAATTATGAAAGTTATGGGTTGGATTATGGCTATCGCCATGATAGTTGGTTCATTATTATCTATTTTTGGATTACTTATTTATAGATAATAACTAAGCATTGCTTAGTTTTTTTATGCAATAAAAAAGACTTCTTAGGAAGTCTATTTATTTTTCTTTAGAATATCTCTGATTTCTTCTAATAATTTAGCTTCATCAGTTTTAACGATTTCAGGAGTTTCTTCAGCTTCTTCTTTCTTTTTGCCCATTTCCATGAATTTGTTGATGGCTTTAAGCATTAAGAATAGAATGAATGCCATTATTAGGAAATTGATAACTGCTGTTAAGAATGTTCCATAATCAAGGTATTGACCACTCTTACCTAGGGCGATTGTTCCGTGAACTTCAGCACCTCCAATTAGATTAATTAATGGTTTAATAAAACAATCAGTTAATGCTGTAACGATGTTTCCAAATGCAGCACCGATGATAACACCGACTGCCATATCCATTACGTTACCACGAGCAACGAATGTTTTAAATTCACCTATAAATCCTTTTCCTTTTTCTTTTAAATCCTTCTTTGTCATATTCCTACACCTCTCTATCTTATGTAATTTGGATCATTTCGTTTTAGTTCAGCAAAGCTGTCATCTATGTTGCAATATGCATCATAGAAAGCAAAACGAATGTCTGTACTTATATCGTTATTATCGATTATACCGTTGAAATTGTCAAGCAATTCTTTGACTTCAGAAATGTATCTTTCTGTTAGCATATAATCGACTACTTCATGTAATATTTTTGGATTTTCAAATAGAAATTCGGATGCTAGATAGATATCACTTATTGCAATGTATGCTACTTGTTCAATCATCTCGTAAGCACTTATTTCTAGATTTTTAATATTTTCACGGTTCTTTACTAATTCTTCATCTGTAATAAGAAAATCTTTACCTCTTAGGCCAAATGATTGCATACAGTATTTAACTAGCATGTGTTTTAAATCATCATCTTGAATTAGCATTGCTTTTTTACGAGCATTATTTGTATTTGAAATATAAAGATATTTGTTATCTTCCTTTTTTCTTCCTTCAAAAACAGATTCATCGTTAAATAAGACATATTTAATTGCCATTATTGCATTTGTAGTTCCTTGACTTTCTTTAGTTGCATAAAATATGTCATCTAATTCTTTAATTCGTGAATTTTTTAATATATCCTTTTCATTCATAGTATCACCTATTCTTATTATATTATACCATCTTTAACGAAAAAAGATAGCTTACTTGCTATCTTCTTCTTCTAATTTTTTGATTATTTCTTCAGCTTTTTGTTTTACGCCTGGAACGTACTCACTCATAATTTTTAAAGCATAAGTTGCTGTTAATTCTTGGAATTCTTCAGAATTCTCATCAAGAGCAGTGACGTACTCGGCATCGCCATCTTTTTCTGCTTTAAAGATTATATTATTATCATAATCAATTTCATAATTATCATTTATACCTAATGCAAAGAAGAATCTTCCATTTACATCATTTTCAATTTCTTTTACTATTAGGTATTTTCCACCATTTTCCCCTGTAATTATTCTTTCTTCTTCAACCATTTTATCTAGCCCTTCCTCTCTCTAGACCGTTGTATAATGTATCAATTATTGTCCTTTGATTAGTTAATATTTCTCTTTGTTGAGCTTGAAGAGTAGTTATTTCAGCTTCTTTAGCTGTTTTATCTTCTGGGCTGATTGAAGGATCGGCTATTTCTCTTCTTAAATTATTAATTCTTACTTGGTATTCTTGATATAATCTTTGTTGCTCTAATAATTCTCTTTTCATTCCTTCGAAATCAGGTTCGCCTTCAATTGGAGTTGCTTCTTCAGGACCTTCACCTACTACTGGAGGAGTTTCTGTTACTGGAGGAGTTTCTCTTGTTTCGTGAGATGCTCTTTCTCTTTCAACTGCTTCAGCAGCTTTTCTTTTATCTCTATTTTTCTTTACTCTTTCAAAGAAAGTCTTACATAAAGCATAGAATGCAACTGAACCACCTAGTCCAATGACCATTGGTCCATATGGACCTAAAGCTAGTGGAATTGCAATAAATCTTGCTCCTAAGACTGCTCCTCCTGCTAGGGCGACTCCCTTCCAGAATTTTCCACATTGTAATGCTTTTCCAACTAGAGATGCTTTTGCTTTTAATCTCGTTAGTAATGGTATTTTTTCTTCAGCTAATTCGCTTTCTCTAACACGTATTCTTTCGCCAGCACGAGGTCTTACACTTCTTTCCCTTGTTCCAAGTTGTTGATTTTGGTATGCATAGTAAGATTCAGAATAATATCCATCTACTTGAGATGTTCCGTTACGATAATCAGTTTTTTCATGTGGGTATGCAACTCTTAGTGTTCTTTCTTCTTCTCCAATTGGCACTGCCATTGTTGGAGCAACAAATCTATCTCCATAGTGAGCTTTTAATCTTGCTTCATATTCTTCGTCTGTTTCACTTAATTTTTTAGGAGATGGTGCTAAAATATCAAAACCATCTAATCTACCTCTACGATCAGCGCGGTATTGATGAATTTGGTTCGGCAATTTTATTCCTGTTAATTCTTCAAATTTTCTTTCTGAACCGAAGTTTGAATCTATTAAATTAGCAACGCTTTCAATTTTAGATACAGGAATATACATTTTTTGCTTATCTGAACCAATCTTTAGACCAGGTATTTCAAATACTTCAGAGTCTAATGTTTCTTCAAATGTCAAAGCATTTATAAAGGCCATTAAGGCACGATATTTTGGTTCAAAATCTTTTGATACTTTTTTATCATTTCCTAGGCGATCTTTAACATCAATAATATCGGCAGTACTTGCTCTACTTTCCAACTCTCCTACACGGAAAATTGGTGTTAGTAAAGAATCTAATTTTTCTATTATTAATTTATTTAATTGTTCACCTGTATGTTTTTCCATATGATCAATCTCCTATCATTTTTAATTATATCACATTATTTCTTTTTTGCTATTAGTTTGTAAAGTACCTTGGCATATTCGTTTTTAATTTTGTAGATATCATTTGAAGTCGATAATTCTATGTAATCTTTTACATTCTTGTATGTTACTTTACTTTTGCTAATGGCAATATATTCTACTTCATCATCAATATCATTTAGGAATAGATGGAAGTATCTACCCTTATTCCAGACAATATATTCTTTGTTGTCTAATGTTTCGATTGTATCGTAATCTTCTGGAATACGTAGATTGTATTTTAATTCTTGGAAATTTAAAACATTTTGACGATGTTTTAGTACTTTTTCTTTTTCTTCTACATCATTTTTTTTGTATGTTTTATATTTAAATACTTTAGAAATATTGATGATAAAAATTATCATTAATATGTATTTTACTATATTTAGGTAGAGTTTGAAACCATCTAATTTTGAAGAAATAAAGCATACTAGAATCAAGAAAATTGTACTTAAAATGATAGTATTAGTTTCACGAACAACTAATTCGTCTCTTTTTTCTTTTTTGATAATAATTTTATTTACAATGTTTCTTAGATATTGGTTGTATTCAGAAATACATTCTTCAATATCTGTATATTCAAATTTCTTATCTTTTAGATATTTATTAACAGTTGGTAATGATACTTCTTTTAATTCGTAAATACGGTAACCAACTTTAACTTTAATTGTTTTATTTTTTTCACTTCTAAAATAATCAATCTCTGATTTTTTTATTTTTTTGATTTGAGGTTTTTCATAAGTACTTGTGTTTAAAAATACTAAGCTTTTTTTATCTTTAGTATCCCATACAAGATAAGTATCACCATTTAATAAAGTAATTTTATCTTCATTTCCAGTTAAATTGTAACGGTCTTTATATTCTTGAAGTTTAACGTAATATGCACCAGTTGGACCTGAAATATATCTTTTTAGGGCTTCTTCATATTCTTCAATAGATGAGTAACCATATAATTTTACTATTGATTTATAAGTTAGCGAAGGACTTATATTTCGATATATTGCATAGCATAGAATTATTGTAACAATTACGGAAATGGCAACACTTGGGTTACTAAATTTGTAAATACCTAGTATTACACTTATAGCTGCAATTATTACCATATAAGGAATTAAAGGATTTATTCCTCTATCTTCTTTATTATTTAAAATACCTTCGTAATAACGGTCACGATATTTTTTTATTCTATTTTCGTATATGCTTATAAAATTTAATTCCCTTTTCATAAAATCCCTCTATTCTCTTTAATTATATTATATTTTAAAACAGAAAAAAAGAAGTATTTTACTTCTTTTTAGAATATTCAATTACTTCGGTTCCTGTAATTAAATCATGTAAGCCTCTTTCATCATTTCTAAAGATCATAAATCCTATAATTAAGGCGTAGAAGAAAGTTGAAGCATTGCTTATTGCGTTATTATACATGTTCCATTTACTAGGTCCGCAATTGATAATTATAATAATATTTAATATACGGAAAACGAAATTTGTAATTATTATTTCTCTTAGCAAGTATATATATGGTTTAATATCTTTGCCTTTAACTGAACTTACCTTTATTTTTAGTATTTTCTTTCCTAAGGTTTGATAATTAGTGACATAAGATAAAATTCCAAAGTAGAAAATGGTTGTTCCTGCACTAATAATTAAAAAAGGTAACATAGCGGTATTTAAATCATATAATGTTTGGATATTTTCTTCTTCGGTAATTTCACTTGAACCTGATTCAACTATGTCTTTATATAGTGTATCTACGGTATTTAAGTAATTTTCTTGGTATTTTTTGAATATTGGGAGAGAAAAGATAAATACTGATACTAAGAATACAATAACGATATCTACTAAATAAGCTAATAATCTTTTAAATTTCATTTTAATCACTCCATGAAGTAATTATAACATAATAAAAGTAGATTATTCATCTACTTTTAAATTTCTTTTAATGGCAGATTAATTTGCCAGTATTAGCGTTAGCTCCGTATATTGTACAACTTGTTTCATAATGCATACTTGTGTATCCTGATGTTTTTGTATCGCCGTTGTAAGAGCCATCTGAGCATGTGTAAGTGTTTCCGTCTGAAATTGTTCTACATTGACTTGCATTAAATACTTCATTTAGTATTCCTATATTATTGCTATGATGACTTCCATCTACAGATCCTTCTATACAATAGATTTTATTATCTTTTAAAATACAAGCATATGCTTTTGATATTTTATTATCAAAAAGTACTAAACCAAAGAAGTTGTGTCTTTGTTTACCACCTGCTGTTTTTAGATTATTGATATCATTTGTATATTCACTTGGACTTAAAGTAGAACCTAATGTTTTGGCTTTTTCACCTTCGTCGCTAAAGTAAGCAAAAACGCATCCTTCACAATTGATTACCTCCTCAACTGTAACATTATTATCTTTAGGAGGTTTATTATCTTCGTCGTCCGGTTCAATTATTTCATCATCATCGATAATTTCATCGTCTTTCTTCTCTTCTTTTTTCTCTTCTTCTTTTTCTTTTTCCTTTTCTTTTAGCTTTTCTTGTTGTTTTGTCTTATCTCTTTTACTTTCTTTTTCTTCTTCTTTGTCACCGCATCCTGCTAAACCAAATAGCATGATTAGTAGTATAAAGAAGTAGATTATTTTCTTTTTCATAGTTACACCTCTATTTAGAGTATAGCATATATTTTTTATAATTATAATTAAATTGGTTAAAATTTTTTTGTAAAAAAATAAGCGCTATGGCTTATTTTTTGGCATTTACTTTAAATTCGTAAATAATTTTAACATCACGAGCGTTTTCGTAAACATTATTTTTTAAATATGTATATTGATTTTCATTAACAATCAATGCTCTAAATTTTTGACTATAGAAATCATTATATAATTGATTAATATCATCATATTCTGTGTAATGTACTTTATCTAGTTTTGTATTTAGTTTTCTTTCAACGTTTGTACTATTTTCATTTAATAATCCAACTTTTTTATTATTGATGTTGTAAATACTCTTATTTAAACTATTATTAAATGTTACTACATAATATGTTTTATATTCATAGACTTTAGTATTTAAATTATTAATAAAATCGTAAGTATAGTTCATCTGATAAATAGCATATCCCATACCTAAACATAAAACTATAGTAAATAGCTTTCCACTAATGTATTTGTTGTAAGACATAGCAACAATCATTAGGAATATTAACATTGAACTTATATAAATAATAGTACTTGTTTTAAATACTTCAACTCTTTTCAAACCAATTACTAAGAAGATGAATGTTAGAATTAGAACTGCGTTAAAGAAAATATACATATTGCTATGAATAGCATATAGGAATCTTATAAAACCATTTTTCTTTTTAATTTCTTCTCTTCTAATTGCTTCGCGATCTAAAGAGAATGTTTCTTCAAGTTCTCTTTCAACTTCTTTAAGTTCTTGTTCTCTAATTATATTTTGACGACGATTAGCTTTAGCTTCTTCTAATTGTCTTTTTAATTCCTTTTCTTTTAGTAATGATTTTTTAGGATCAATTACTTTTTCTTTTTTTGCTACTACTTCTTGTTTTTTAGCTTTTATTAAGCCACTAATCTTTTCAAAGATTCCTTTAGTAGTTTTTGTGAGGAATGTACCAACAATTTGAGCACCTTTTTTAAGATTAATTTTATCTTCTTTAACATAAACCTTGGTTTTTTGTACTTCAGGTTTTAGTTTAAGTGCTTTTTCTTTTTTAATTTCTTTAATATATGGAGCGTTGTATATTACTTTATCTTTTTCTGATAGTTTTCTTTTTTGCTCTAACTTTTTCTTTTGTTGTAGTTCTTTCATTTTCTTTGGTTCAGTTAGTGGCAAGTTATAATGAATTTGTTCTTTTTCAACAAGTTTTTTCTTTTGTTGTGGTTGATTATGTGGACGATTAGCGTTTTTTAGCTTTTGATTTTTCTTTTTAACGCTTTTTTTGTACTTCTGGGTTTTAGATTTTTTCTTAGCCATATCCCTCACTCCAAATTCCTCTATTTAAATATATCATATATTTACCTTTTTTAAACCACTAAATTCGCAAATATAGACACTTATTTGATTTTTATAATTCTTCTTTTATTTTACTACTATAAATTTTGTGATAATTTGAGATTTTTTCTTCTTTTTCTAATTCATTTAATGTTTTTTTAGATATTATTATTGCTTGAATTTCATTATTATCGATTGCCTTAATTAAATCGTTTCTATTTTTGTAGGTAATATAATTTAGATTTGCTTTATTACTAATAGATTCTTTTATATTTTCTTCGTTTCTTGATAAAACGCCGACTTTTTTATTTTTAATTTTATCTAAATTGTTATATTTTGTATTCTTTTTAACATATACATAGTATTCATTATATTGGTATTTTTGAGAGATTATATTATCAATATAGGAATATTCTTTATTTATTTCATAGATTTTATATATTACGGTAATATTGAAAATTAGTGTAAGCATAATTCCGAGATTATAAATTGTTATTTTTTTACTTAAATAGGATTTAATGCAGAATAAGATTCCGATTAATGAAGATACTATTAAAACAATTAATTGCATACTAGTTAATAGTTTAATATTGGCGATACATATTATTAAAAATAATAATGAAGTTATTAAAACACAAATATTTATTGATCCTAATACATATTTACTTTTCATATAATCCCCTTCTTTGGCTGTATATGATAATAAAAAAGGCCTGTTTTTGCAAATTTTTCCACAAAAAAACAGAGTTAAAACTCTATTTATCTTGTAACATTTTTAATAAATCAATCTTAAACATATCTTTTGAAGCATTTTTCTTAGAAATCATTATACCTTTATAGGTTGTTAATTCTGATTGATGACCTTCTAAAAGAATGTCAGAAGGAGTAATGGTATTTAACATTATTGTTTGTTCTTTAACATATACTGTATATATTAATTTAACATCACCATGTACTTGTGTGAACATACTATCACTTGGTAATTTTAATTCGTAGTTTTCTGTTCCAGCTTTTTTATTTTGGCTAGTCATTTCACCAATAAATTTACCATTTCTTAATGCAGGATAGTACTCAAAGTTTAACTTCTTGTACGCTAGCATATTATATTTTTTTAATGCACGTTCAAGTTTCTTAAACTCGTTTTCATTAATGTAATCTAAAACATATCCTTTCATCGAAATATTCCCCCTTATTTCTTTCGTGCTTAAAGTGTAGCATGAATACGCAAAATTCGTCAAATTTTGCTTGATTTTTCCTATATTATTCCAATGGTGATTGTTATTATACTAATAAAATTACTTATTTTCAATGGTTTTTTTATAAAATTTCTTTATATTTCTATAAAACATATAAAAAAAGGCTATTTTTAGCCTTTTTTAGAGGTTTAATTCAATTATTGTTTCTCCATCGTTTAATCCATTAATATAGTATTTTTGGACCTTTTTTAGGCCTTTTAAGTGGCTATGGAGTGCTTTTCTTAGTGCTCCAGTACCTTTTCCATGGATTATAGCGATGTTTTTTTCTTTTAATTTAATATTATCGTTAATAAAACTATCAATCAAAGCTATGCATGTTGTGGTTGTTTCCCCATGAATATCCATTCTTGGATATCTTGCTGTGAAAGGATCATTAATAGTTTTGTTCGTAGATTTTTTTAATTTCTTCAAGTGTTGGTGCGGCATCGACAACTCCTACTTTCGTAGCTGCAAGTCCGGCAGCAATACATCCCATTTTTACTGCTTTTTCAACATCGCCACCTACTGCTATAGTATGGGCAAATGCAGCTCTAAATATTGTACCACATCCGTGTGTATCTACGACATTAACTTTTAGGGTTGGACTGATCTTTATTTGATTATTTATACAATAAAGAGCACCCTTATCGCCTAAAGTTATAACAAATTCAGTATTTAGATATCTTTTTTTAAGTTTTTGATAGATATTTACCAATGTTTCTGGTTCCTGAATATCCGCTTTTAGACCGGATACTGCTTCTGCAAATTCTTTTGTACAAACAACATATTTGGCTTTCCTTAATAATTCAATTACAGGTTGTGTAATTAAGGATGCATCTAAAACAGATAAGCAATGTGGGAATCTTTCAAGAAGGTTCTTAGCTTGAACTGAATCATATCCATCAACTACAATTATATCTGGCGTAAAGTCAAAGTCACATTTTTTAAGACTTATGTATTTATCAGATAAGTTTAATGTTGTATGAGTACCATTATTCTTATTTAATAAGACAACTGAAATTGGAGTATCGTTATCATATGATGGTTCTAGATATCTTGTATCGATATGTAGTTTATCAAATTCTTTTCTTACACGAGTACCATTAACGTCGTTACCAACTACTGCAGCTATTGCTGTTGAAATACCCCATTTAGCTAAACAACAACCAATTGCAGAAGCGGTTCCACCAATGCTACCTTTCTTCTCAAAGAATTCGTTTGTTGAACCTTCAACTAATGTTTTATCGATTTCTAGATTGATTTCGTATGATAATCTTCCTAAACAAATAGATTTTAACATTCCAATCACCCTTTATTCTCTTTTAATTATAATATAATTTTTTTTACTTAGCAATTGATAAGATTGCTATTTATTTAATCTCTCAAGGATTTCATTTGCTGTAGCTATTCTTCTTTCATTATAGTTATGATGATATTCTGAATAACCATAAATACGATCGTTAGCTTCAGCATAATAATCTGCCATTTTGATGGCTTCGCTCTCGGTTGGATGAGTTTCCCAACTACTTGAGAAACCAACACCACCAGTCATTACGGCTGCTGTTGCAGAAGCATCCTCAATAGAATTACATCTTTTTAAAGCATCATAATATGTTTTATTGCTCTTTTTACTAGTTTCAATAATCATATCGCATTGTTCTTTTAAAGAAAGCGATTCTATTTTTGTATCTGTTGGATAACCTGCATCTGTTAGAATAGCATTCTTTAGACTTGTAGTTGTCCAAGAACCGATTCCAACACCATAACCGTTTCCAAAGATAATTTTTTCACGTTCTGTAACACCACTATTTACTTCACCAGGGTTACAACCGTTGTCATTAACAAAGACACCAGCTAAAGCTGCAGCTTGTTCTTTAGTAAAATCTCCATTTTCAACTAAGTATTTAGCTACTAGAGTTCCTCTTTCTAGTGCTGCTTCTGGATCATATGGCTCTTTTGGATAGTTTTCCATATCTATTGTTGACGTTTTAACGCTCTCTGGATCAATACCTAATTGCTCTTTGCAATTACCAATATTTTCAACTTTAGTTGAGTTATCTAACAAATTTTTTAATTGTTCTGGTTCAGTAAATTCTTCTCCGTCTTTGATGAAGCTAATAGAACTACCAGTTGTATTTGATACAACTATGCAAGTTATTGTTTTTCCATCTTTTAAGGTAAATTTTATTACATCTCCTGGTTTACCAATCGATTCGTTGCAAGATATTAAGTAATAGTCGCCAATCTTTGCTAAACCGTCTTCATTTGAATATTTATCATTTTTAATTAATTTTTGACCTGTTTCATCAAGTTTATCTTTTTCTAAAGGAGTATATTCTATTTTGGTAATATTTTTCTTTAAACCAGTATCTTCGTTTTGCTCAGCTGGAGGTTCTTCAGTTGATGCTGGTATTTGACTAGCAACTGCAGTTGCTGCAGTACTTGCAAAGACAGAACTGGAACTTGAAGATGATGAACTTGATCTTCTGTTTGAACTTGAACTACTATTTGATGAAGTATTTGTACTTGATGTTGTAGTTGTCGTTGTTGTTGTAGTAGTATTTTCTTTATTCTCAGTTTCCGTTTCGTCCTTTTTAGGTTCAGTATATACTCGTGCACTTAAATCTGGTGTTGGAGCGCTATTGACGTCATAATTATCAATATATTCTTGTCCGCCAATTATTTCTTTTAATCTATTAACGCTATCGTTCCCAAGTTTTTCATAGCCATCGGCACAACTTGCTAGAAAAAGAACAGAAAGTGCTAATTGACGATTAGCTTCTGGCAGATTACCTACCAATTCTTTTAAATCAGACGCGTAAGATCTAGCTGCCTCTCCATCCCATGTAGGATCTTTTATTTTAGCTGATGCATCTCTAGTATTTTCACTTGTTTCATCTAATGCACAGGCTAAGTTTTTTAAATTACCGCATGATGTTGCGATATCATCAAAATTTACACTTTGGATTGCCATGGTCAACACCTCTTATTATCTTTTTATATTATATCACTTTTTTTGTCGTTTACCTACATAATAATAAAAAGTATACCGAGTATACTTTTTAATTTGCATTGTTATTAAATTTATCTAATAGTTTTTTCTTTTGATTTTCATCCATTTTGTATAACTCTATTAGGTGATTGTTTGCTAGTTCTAATTCAATCTCATTTTCATCAATAACATTAATATTTTTAATATCTGAATAGTCAAGTTTAGTTACATTTGCTTCTTTGTTTTCACCAGGCCATCCTTCTTTATAATTTACACAAGGAATTATAGTAAGTTTATCGCCAATGATGCACGTTGGGCTTTCATATGCTGTTTTTTCATATTCCTTGATTTCGTTATTAATGCTCTTAATATACGCAACTAATTCATCTAGTTCTTCATATTCAAATGAGAAATAACCGTATTCTCCAGTCGTCCCATCCTTTAATTTAATACAAAGACTGTGACTTGAATAGCCATCATTACTGTATCTTAATTCTATTGCTACTGATTCTAAGTCAAATATATCAAAGTAATAATTCTTACTCCAATTTTCTTCAATAATAACATGATTTTCACAAACGATGAAACCATCGCTAGAAATGTCATCATTACCGAAGTATTTGCAATCAACTGAGTTATGAATATTTGGTGTTATTTCACCTACTGATAATAACATTCCCTTTGATATTAAATTATCAATATTGTATGTCATTGTTAAAGTTATATTAGCTTCTTTAAAATATAATTCTTTTTCCTGAGTATATATTGTCTCTTTTGGTGTTTCCTTTTTATATTGTTCTTCTTTTAAATTCGTTCGTTTTGCTTGTTGTTCTTCTAAAACGATTTTACCTTTTTCTTTTTCTTCCCATCTTCTGTCTCTTTTGGTTACATAATTTTTGTTTGTAAATATCTTGAAGTATTCGATTGAATAACAAATATATGCAAAGGCTTCTACTGCTATTGTCATATAAGCAATTTTATTGAAATCATCTGATATATTCATAGATATTTGTATTAGTTGGATTATTATTGGTATTAAACCAAAGAAAAATGCTTCCTTTTTAGCTAATGAAAGTAAAATATAAAATGTCGTTAAATAGCCGATCCAAATAAATAGATAAGGTAATATTAAAGTTTGATTTTCGGGATTCTTTCCTAAAACCATACATAATATAATATTTATTATGGCTAAAATTGCAAAGATAATATAAGTTAGAACTTCAACGTTCTTTTTTGTCATATTTTCACATCTTTCTTTTTTTTATTCTCTTTTAATTATAACATATTATTTTATTATAAATTTATTTTCAATTTGAGGCATTGAATCGGTAAATCTTACAATACTATTTACTTCAAGGTTTTTTTCGCGACATAATTCAGCATATTTGTCGTCCCACGATAAGCGATAAGCATCATTAATATCAATTTTTAATTTATTTACCCAATTTTGGATATTTTCTTTTGGTAATATTGTTTCACTTTTTGATTCAATTTCTAAACATAAACCAAAAGGATATTCATCAATTACTATTTCAATATCACTGTTGCAAAATAGATTGCGGTATCTTTCATAGCTTTCTACTAATTCTAAATGAATTACATCTTTAAAAATGTAGCAGAGATTTTCGTATTCTGATGGATTTATTGATAGTTCTACTTCCTCTTCTTGATGAATTAATTCTTTAACATTATCTTTTAATCTTCTTTTCCAGCTAACCATACATTTTGTTTCTGTATCGCTGGTTGTTTTTCTTACACGTAGACGTCCATCAATTTCTTTACTATAGAAATCGTATTCTTTCATTGGATGATTATATTGATCTGTAATTTCATGGTATCTTCCTTTATAAGAAAGCTCCTTAAATGATTTAAGATAGTCAATTAAGTCTTTTTTACTCTCGTTAGCATAATAGAATCTAATTTCGGTTTCCATTGTTATCACCAATTTTATTATATCATAAAAAAACTAGTCCTTTGACTAGTCTTATTTTATGATACTTTTTTAACTAATTTATGGTCTAAATCATATAATATTTCATCAATATGAATTTGGTGACCGATATCTTTTACATCATCAACTTCTTTTAGTTTTTCGTACATTCTCATAAATACAATATTGAAAGGATCGTATTTGCTTCCTGAATTACTAATTCTAACTGGTATATAAAAGTCAGAATAATTATCTTTACTATATCCTTCAATATATGGCTGAACAATGAAATCTAGTTTGAAAGATTCTTCCTCTTTTTTAATTCTTAAGATGTTTGATACTTCAGATGCTGTTTCATCTGAATACCATGTAATAGTTTGTTCTTCAGGATTAAATAGTTCATTATAGTGAGAACGATTCTCCTCACGACATCTAACTCGGTTTTCTTCTTCTCTTTCTTCAAACTCTCTTAAGTATTCTTCTTTTTCATCATCTTCTAAACCAAATGGAATGTCATCTTCAGTATATTCATGAATATGGATTGTTTCGATATCTCTGTATAGTTCTTCAAATAGATGATATATACCGTAATTTTCTTTTGTTATAGTAAAACTATCGTGCTTTAAGCCATCTATTCCTTTTCTATTGTGTATTGACCAGTATAGGTCTTCATTTCTGCCATATGTGAATGACACATATTTGTGGTCTTGTTCAACAAATATGTTTGTTCCAAAATCACTCTTTTCTTTAGTTACCTTCATTTTCTCTACCTCATAATACAAATCTTCGATGTACTATTTTTAAGCTATTAACATTATAGCAAATAATTTTCTTATTTCAATATATTTAAAGGATCTCTAATATAAAAGTTTTTTATTAACATTATAGATTAAATATTGTTATAATTATGGTAGGAGGTTTAAAGATGAAAAACAAAATTGAATTAATAAATAAAAGCATAGCTGCAGCTTTATTAATTGGACTTGGAAATTATGCTTTATTGAAACTTGGAAATCCAATTGGACCAGTAATATTTGCTTTAGGTTTGCTTGGTGTATGTTATATGGGATTAAATTTGTTTACCGGAAAGTGTGGTTTTTTAATAGAAGATAAAATTAAACCATCAGATTTAATTATAATTCTGGTCGTTAACCTAATTGCTGGATATTTATTTGGTTTAATGTTTTCTCTAACTGATAAAACTGTTCTTGAAAACGCTATTGCCAAGGTTGCAACATGGGACGTATCACTTGCTTTCTTTTTAAAGAGTATTTTATGTGGAATGATTATGTATATTGCCGTTTATATGTATAGAAAGAATACTCCACTAGGAATAATATACGGTATTCCATTATTTATCTTTTGTGGTTTTCAACACTGTATAGCTAATATAATTACAATGGGTGTTGCAAGAACTTTCCATTGGTCAATATTTATTTGTATATTAGGTAACTTCTTGGGATCATTATTCGTTTGGTATATTTCAAGAAATATTGATGTTAAAGAAATAAAAAGTAAGCATTAAGCTTACTTTTTTATTTCCAATTAAATTCACCTTTAACTGTTACTTCTTTATTTCCTTTAACTATAGTTCCTATTTCATAAGAATTTATTTTTTTCTTTTTCATATGCTTAATGACATCTTTAGCGTGTTCTTTTTTACAAACAACAGTTAAACCAACACCTAAATTAAAAGTTCTTAACATTTCTTTATCACTAATATTTCCGGTGTTTTTTAGTAGTTTAAAAATATCTAGTATTTGGTATTTGGAAGCATCAATATCGGCGTTTAGATTAGCCGGTAGAATTCTATTTAAGTTTTCACAGATTCCACCACCAGTAATGTGCGCTAGACCAGTAATCCAGTTTGTTTCAAATAAGTCTTTTAAAGCTTTATAATAGCAACGATGTGGTTCTAAAATGACATCAATAAAATTCTTACCATTTATTTTCTTTTTTAGAATTTCTGGATATTTTTTCATTATCTTTCTTACTAAAGTATATCCATTTGTATGAATTCCACTTGATTCTAGGGCGATAACTACATCGCCTTCCTTAATTTTAGTACCATCAATTATTTTATTTTTATCAACAATTCCAACAATACTAGAAGTTAGGATGTATGTTCCGGGTTTTAAGACTCCTGGTTGTTCTGATGTTTCGCCACCAGTTAGAACACATTCTTGTTTTTTACAGGCATCAGCAACGGATTTAACTATTTTATTAATAGCTTCTTTATCCATTTTGCCACAAATGATTGCATCTTGTACTGTTAGTGGTCTTGCTCCCATAACGATACAGTCATTTATTAAATGATTAATCATGTCATAGGAAACGTTTTCTAACATATCATATTGAGCTGCAATTAATTGTTTAGATCCTGGTTCTTCTGTTTTTAGTACTAGTATTGGGTTTTTATATTCTTTAAACTTTATGTCATATAATGATGAAAATGCGCCAATCTTATTTAAAACTCTTGGTTCTTTAGTATCTAAGGCTTTTGCCATTGCTTTTTTAGTTTCGTTTGCTAAGTCAATATTAACATCGTATTTTAAATTCTTTTTCATATTATCACCAATTTTATTATATTAAAAAAAAGACTAGTGTTCTAGTCTTTATTTTTTTGAAGCTTTTTTTATAAAGGCATTTCTATATGATGGAATATTTCCAACATCTAGCATTTGACCGTCGGTAATATAAGCTACCATACCGTTTAAAGCTCTTGCTTCATCAAGGGCTGATGTAATTTGGAATTCACCATTTTCCTTTTGATTGTTTTTGATATGTTTATCAAGAATATTGAAAACATCTTCTGTTAAAATATATTCACCAAAGACTGCATAGTATTTCTTTTGCTTTTTGCTAGTGGTGTAATATTTTTCTTCAGCAATACTTTCTTCTGGTTTTTCAACCATTTTATCAACAAAGAAGTAATTATCATTACCTTTGATAGTTCCTGATAAAATACCATATTTAGAAACTTCTTTCTTTTCTATTTCACAAACAGATACTGTTAATTGACCGGTCTTTTCAAAACTATCAATTATTTGTTCTGTACAGTTCTTTCTATTAGTTGTTTTGTATATTTGATCACCTAAAACTAATAATACTGGTTCGTTATTAGCAAAGTTTTTACATAATGAAACTGCTTGACCTAAACCTAATTTTTCTTTTTGATAAACGTATTTAATTTTCTTACCAATACTTAGTAGTTTTGATTCATATTGTAACATTTCTTCTGATAATTTAGATGTTACTTCAGCAGATAATGGTTTTTTAAAGAAGTTATCATATTCTGCTTGATCTGCTTCATCTATTACTAAACAAACTTCTTCAATTCCGGCTGCAATCACTTCTTCAAGCAAACATAGAATTACTGGTTTAATAATACCGTCTTCATCAATTATTGGTAGGAATGCTTTTTTAATACATTTTGTTATAGGGAACATTCTTGTACCATTTCCAGCTACTGGAATAATAGCTTTTTTAACTGGTTTTGTATGTTCAATCGTTAATGTATATGCTTCCATATTTAGTTTTTTCTCTAAATATCTTTTGATTTCTTTTTGTGTTTTAGCATCTTTAGCTAGGATTTGAACTGTTCCGTCGCCCTGTGAACCTACTCCTTTAGCACCATATGATAATTTTTTAATGTTTTCGTCATTTAAAACTTTATGTAATACTGGTGAAGTTAGTTCTTCTGGACAAGCTGGGGCAACTAGCTTATCAAAGTTAGCTTGGAATTTTACCATTATTTTTCCTAAGCCTTCATTGTCGCCACTCTCGATGCATTTAATACTTTCTTCGATTAGTTTTTTATTATTACTTCCTAAACCTTTTTGAACGTTATTGTCCAATGTACTTTCAGCAAATGGGAAGGATCTATTTAAGTCACCTAAGATTTTAATAGTATTCTTTTTGCTCATTAAATCAGCAAAAACAAAATATAAATCATTACGAACTTTTATATCTCTAATTTGGATTCTTTCACCATCGAATTCCATAAGAATTGGTTTTTTACCAAAAGCACAAGCTTGGTCTAATTTACCGCATCTTGATGGAGTTGTTATTTCGCCTAGATAAGCTAGGTTCATTTCACCAATTGTATTAAGGTGTAATCTGTATAATTGATTGAATGCTCTAGTTACTAGAACACATATTGCGGCACTAGATGATAAACCTTTCTTTTCTGGGATTGTAACTTTATTGATATTTATTTCAACGCCACCAATGTTATATTGCTCTTTGATACAAGCAGCAACACCAGCTACATAGCTCCAGTATGATCCGGATTCAGCTATTTTTTTAAGCTTTTGATAGTTCATATCGCAAGTAAAGACGTCCTTCGTGATTGTATTTCTTACGATTAGTTTATCATTTACGGTTGCAGTTGCATAAATACCTTCTTCGATTCCAGTTACAATTGCGTAACCTTTTTCAATTTTATTATTTACTTCTCTGTATCGACCAGCCCAATCGCTATGTTCTCCCATAATACATAAACGACCTGGAACAAATAATTCTATTTCTTTATTCTTCATAAATCTTTCTCCTTGTAAGCAAAAAAGAACTAACTACCCAGTTCTTTTTTATATATAAATATTCTTCTTGAAACATAATTCCATATAAAGACAAGACCTGTTGCAATTATCTTTGCTATAAATTCATATTTAAACTTAAACACACCTACAATTATAAACATAATTAAGATGTTTAATACTAAGCCAATACCACTAACAATAAATACCCCTATTAAATCTGTTTTATTCTTTTCATAGTTTTTGAATGTCATTTTCTTACCTAAAAAGTAATTAAATGTCGTTGAAAAACAAAATGCAAGTATTGTGGCTAAAAGGTATATCATGAATTTATTGAATATTGCAAAACACACCCATTCTACTATTGCTGATAAACCGCCAACAATGAAATATGAAATAAATTTCTTAATCTCTTTTTCCATTTTTTTCCTTCGCAAATTTATATTTGGTTATGCACCATAATGCTCTAAAGCCATCTTTTAGTTTAATCTTTTTTCCTTCTTCTTTAGTACGTGGATAATAATGAATTGGAACTTCAACTAATTTAACTTTTCTTTTTGATACTTTAGCAGTTATTTCTGGTTCAAAACCAAATCTATTTTCTTTTATATCAACACTTCTAATTAGGTCACCTTTGAAGGCTTTATAGCATGTTTCCATATCAGTTACTTTTAAGCCTGTCATGAAATTAGAAAAACCGGTTAAGAATTTATTAGCTAATTGGTTTTGTTTGTAACCTTTGTATTCGCTTTCTAAGAATCTTGAACCATAACATACATCTGCTTCGCCATCAAAGATTGGTTTAACAACAGATGGTATTTCTTCTGAATCATATTCGAAATCAGCATCTTGAACGATTACGACGTCACCAGTTGTTTCTTTAAAGCCAGTTCTTAAGCCAGCTCCTTTACCTTTATTTACTTCATGATAAAGTACTTTATCAGCATATTTTAAACCGTCTTTTTTTAGAATTTCAGTTGTTCCATCGGTTGATTTATCATCAACAACGATAATTTCAATATCAGTATCTTTAATAGTTAATTCTCTAACTTTTTTTAAGACTTTGATTACTAAATCTTTTTCATTGTAAACTGGAACAACAATTGATAATTTTTGTTTTTTCTTTCCAGTTTTTGTTGTTTCTTTTTGTTTGTTATTTTTCTTTTCCATTTTTAAATCTCCTAATCATTATTTATTATATCATACTTTTTTAGTTCTTCTTTTGGTTGTTTTAATTGGTTCTTCATTTTTATTCTTGAAGAATGTAACACCTAGGAATATAGGCATACAAGTAAATAGACAATAAACGTATCTTGGCTCTGCGAAGATTGGCCCAGCTAATACTGTTGCCCATAAGAAGAATACTGGCAAATATAATAGTAAATTTTTATATGTTTTTTTGTATATGCAATACATCATGCATAATAATAGTAGCCAGAATAAGAATCCTATATTAATTAAAGTACTTATTATTGGAATATCTCTAGTATTAACAAATTTATTAATTTCATCTAGGAAAGTAAATTTAACTAGTGGTGCTGGATGGATATCAATTATATCTTCATGTCCAATGAAGAATTGTTGATCAATTCCTGTATAAACACCCCAACCTAGAGTATTTGGGTAATAATATCCATAATTGCCTAAGATAAATGATTCAAATGTTTCTTTAGGATATTTTTTAGCTAGTTGTAAGTATAGTTTAAAGAATCCACTCTTGTCATTATTATAATTATCATCTGAGAAATATGCTTTAGTTGAATCAACTATTGCATGGTCATAGGTCTTTGTAAAATCATCTAGGACAATATACTCTCTTATTTTTGCTTTTTCCTCATCTGTTAAGTCTTTTTCTCTAAATACCATTAAACGAGCAAATTGCTGGATTGGAATAGTTAAAGCTTCTCTTGGAGAACCTTGTTTAATTCCTATTAAGGCATATCCTGGTTTAGAAATTACTTCGAATAGAATAATTGGAACTAGGAAAATAATAATTATATATTTCCAATGTTTTCTCATCACTATTAAGAAGAATGGGAATGCTAAAATAAAGGCATAAACTCCATTGTTTCTAAAGAACATTGCTAATAGAACAAATAAAGTTAAGAAGAAGATTTTCCATTTTGATTTTAGGAATTCTTCTGTATTTGTTACTAGTTCTGTAGTGCCTATTGTTACTAGGAGCATCATTAATGAGAATGGTATATCTTTATACATAGTTATTGTGTAAAAGCAAATTGTTGGACAAAATGCAAAGAACAATAAAGCTAAAACTCTAACATATTTTGGGATGCCTTTCTTTGCCATATAATATATTGAATATGAAAAGATAAAAGCTGTAAAAATAGATTGTAAAATTGTATAAATTAACGCACCAAGTTGGTAACCACGGCCTAATAAAATACCTAGAGACATACAGCATTTAATGATTAATGTATGTAATGCTGGATGATGATTTGTAAATTGAATTAAGCCAGCTCCTTGAAGAATTTGAATTGATGAATCTATTAATACTGATCCTGGACAATAATATAGTATATAAGGAAGATATGCTAACATTAAAAGAAATGCTACAAAGAATATTGATTTAATATTATTAGTAAATAAATTAAATTTCTTTTCTTCCATGTTTAAGTTTGGAATGAAACCATATATTAAATAGATTATTGTTGAACCAATTATAAAGTATACTAAGGCCTTACAGAATACGTAGATGTATAGTTTTGTAGTTGTAACAAATAAATCGCCTGCAAGATAACCTAAGTAATACATTATAGCTAGTAAAAAGCCAAGAATTAATGAACAGATTAATCTTCTCTTATCAATTGTTTTATATACCCTGTCTAAGAAGGCATATACAATTATTAATAACATTATCCATTTAAAATCATTACCAAAGAAAAGAAATTTTCCCCCAAGTAAGACTAATGAAGTACATAAAGTAGTTATTATACTTATTATTAAAATGATTATTTTCCTCATATTAGTCACCATGTTTTATTATAAGGGAAAAAAAAGATATAGTAAATACTATATCTATTAAATTTTTTTATATTAATTCCTTTTTATCATAATTATGATATGAACATGCAATAAAGAAAATTGTTATTGCTAAACTTATTATAATCATGATTGGTTTTATTCTAACGTCAGCTATAACATCTCTTGTATCTGCTAAAGTATAGATACTAAAGTATTTTAGAAACTCTACTTTAGTGGATAGTTCAGATAATACATTTAATACATAAAAGATAAAGACCATACCTAAGGATATACCAATTGTTCTACCTGTTTTATGCATGAATGTTGAAATATACAGATTGATTGCAAATAATGGTAAGCTGATAAAGATTGGCGTCATGCTCAAAAGTATAAATTGTTTATGATCAAAATCTCCACTTATTGTTAATGCAATATAGTTAAATATACCTAATAGAATTGTAATTAAAAGAATATAAATGATACTTACAACTATTTTATTAGTTACAATTTTTGAGCGCTTTATAGGTAGTGAGTTTAAATATTCTATTGTTTTATTGCTTTCTTCTTTTAGAAGTATTGTACCCCCTAGAATTGAAGAATATAATCCGATTAGTAATAATACATACATAAACCCTTCACTTTTAAACCAACCATATGCTGTTGAAATTGATGTCATATCCATATTAAATGCTTTTAATATTTCCTCTGGGAATACTTTCATTAATTCATCCATACTTTTAATAGTTTCATCTGTTATAATGTATGGATATATTAAATAAACTACTAAAAACATTATTAATAAAACTGCTAACCAAATAATAAAGCTTTTTAAATTTACTTTTAGTTCTCTTTTTATCATGTTCTCACCTACTTATAATAATTTATGAATAGATCTTCTAGCGTTACTTCTTGGATTAGCAAGCGGTCTATTTTATATTTCGATAGTTTTGTCATTAAGTCATTTGGATTTAAATCATTTATAAACACTATGTCGTTATTATTTTCTCTAATTACCTTTAACTTTAGATCTTTTTTTATTTTCTCATTATCTTTTGAAGATATTACTAAATAGGTAAAGTCTTCTTGTCTTTTTATGTTTTCAATTGAATCTTCTTTAATTATTTTGCCTTCTTTAATTAAACCAACTTTATCACAGATACTTGATACTTCGCTTAATACGTGTGAAGAATAAAGAATTGTTGTTCCTTTTTCTTTTTCTTTAATAAGTAAATCATGAAAAACATTTTGCATTATTGGGTCTAAACCACTTGTTGGTTCATCTAAAATTAGAATTTCTGGTTCGTGCATTAATGCTAGAACAATACCAACTTTTTTTAGATTTCCTAAAGATAGGTCCTCTATTTTCTTTTCTTTATCTACTTTTAGCAATTTTGTTAGTTCATTTTTTCTTTGTGTACAGTCTTTTTTATAGAACGCTTCATGATAATCAAGCAATTCTTTCACTTTCATTTCTCCATATAGATTTACTTCACTTGGTAGGTAACCAATGTTTTCTTTAAGCTCTATATCATCTTTTTGTAGTTCTTTACCATTAATTAAGATACTTCCTGAGGTTTTATTTATTAAACCCATGATAGTCCTGATGGTTGTAGATTTACCTGCTCCATTAGGTCCTATAAATCCGTAGATTTCTCCTTTATTTATTTTTAAAGAAACATCTTCAATTCCTCTTGAATTGCCATAATATTTCTTTAAGTGTTTTAATTCAATAATCATATCGCTCATATTATCACCTAAAATAATTATAGCACAAAAAAGACTAGATAATTCTAGTCTTCTGTACTTTTATTTAGAAATTCTTTATACTTTTCTTCACTATTATTTGATGATTCAAAGATTATTATTCCTTCTTTATTTTCATTGTTTAAAGTGTTTCTTAATTCTAATTGCTTTTTTAGATTTAAAGCTGTACCTTTAGCACCGTCATAGAATTCAACATCTCCAATTACACTTTCAATTTCTTTTTTTATAAATGGATAATGCGTACAACCAAGAACAACTACTTTAGCTTTTTCTTTGTATGGGGAAAGATACTTATCTAATAAATCTCTAACATCTTCGTTGTTTTCAATGCGATCAGCTAAACCTTGGCAAGGAATTGGGATGATATACCTGGAACTTAATTCATCTTTTAGTCTAATAAATTTGTCCATTTCCATTGTTGCTTGTGTAGCCATAACTAAAATATCTTCGGTTGGATGTTCTAGGAATGCAGGTTTAATTGCTGGTTCTATTCCAATGATTGGAATGTTAGGATATTTTTCTCTTAATTCCTTAGCGGCAGCGCTAGTTGCTGTATTACAAGCAATTACAATAGCTTTAACGCCGTTATTTATTAAGTAATCTACTATATTAGTAGATAGACTTAATATTTCTTCTTTAGTCTTATCACCATAAGGGGCATTTAAAGAATCCCCATAGAAGATATAATTTTCGTTTGGTAATACTTTTTTTAATTCTTTTAGTACGCTTATACCACCAACACCAGAATCAAATACTCCTATATAGTTTTGATATTTCATATTAATGCTCCTCTTCAAAGTAGTATTATAGTACAAAATAGATAAATTATTTAATCTTTTAGTATTTTATTTAATATTTCATATTCACGAACATGTGGAATTATTTCTTTTTGATCAATTAAAGAATTTAATTCTTCTTTAGAACACCATTTAGCTTCGCTTACTTCTTCTACTTGTAACTTTATATCTTTTATTTCGATATCTTTGTAAACAACAAAGATAGATACATATTCGTTACTTTGTATTCCATTGTTGTTTAGCATTTCTGGTACTCTATCTACTTTCTCTATTTTTAGTATTTCTGGATTTAATCCTAATTCTTCTTCTAATTCTCTTTTAGCACTAGTTAAGTCGTCTTCTCCTGCAGATATATGACCACCTACAGCTATATCCCAAGTATTAGGGTATAATTTCTTATCGGCACATCTTTTTTGTAACAATGTTTTAGTCTTATCATTGTTAACTATAAGTACGTGTATTGAACCGTGCCAAATTCCTTTCTTATGCGCTTCATTTTTTGAAATTGTTTCACCAGTTTTTTCACCAGTATTTTCATTTAGGATATCAATTATTTCATCCATATATTTAACTCCACCTCTACTATAATTATAGCACTTTTTAGTTCGATTTGGGAGTTTATTGACTTTATTTTATTTAGTATTTATAATAACTTTCACGAGGTGGGTTTATGGCAAATATTGAGAAAAAACCTTATAGTGAGTTTAGTTATAATACGCAAAGAATGATTGGAGCTATCGATGTTGGTATAGATGGTGGTCCACTACCAATTACTGTATTTAATATAGATGCTACTGTTGAAGAAGTTGTCGATGCAATGAAATATATTATTGATACTGGTTGGATGGGTAATGATGACATCTATGCAGCTTTTATTGGTTATGTTAATCAACATGGTGAATATGAAACCGGTGTTGAATTTGCTGATGACGAAAAAGACTATTGGTATGGTCAAGTAAATGGATATTACGAAATTTTAGATGATTTACCAAGAATAGTTGGCAAACCAAAAACTTTTGAAGATAAAAGTAAAGAAAGTAAAATGGGATTTAGATATTACGTACATGATGGTGATGTATTATTGAAATTCCCTTCTGGTAAAATTATTACTAAAAGTGAATGGGATGCTTATCAAGCTGTTGCTAAAGGAAAATAAAAAAGAGAATCACTTCTCTTTTTTTGTTTCTCCACAAATAAATAGAATTCCTTTGTAGTTTTTTAATCTAAAAATTATTTTGCAGATTTGTATAGCTTAGTAAAATATCCGTTTTGTTTTAACAAATCGTCATATTTTCCTTCTTCTTTTATTTCACCATCTGATAAGACATAAATTTTATCAACATCTTTGATTGTTTCTAGACGATGAGCGATTACAATTAAAGTTTTATCATTTAGTTGTTTAACAATGTTTTCCATAACTTTCTTTTCTGTTATGTTGTCCATTGCACTTGTAGCTTCGTCTAAAATGATTATTTTAGAGTCATCAAAGAATAATCTTGCTAAAGCAACTCTTTGTCTTTCGCCACCAGACATTCTGATTCCTTTTTCGCCTAATTCTGTGTCTAGACCATTTTCAAGTTTTTCATAGAACTTGTCTAAGCAAACTAATTGTAATACCCTTAGTATTTTTTCGTCTTCAATGTTTTTGTCAAATATTAAGTTTTCTCTTAGAGTTCCATCAAAGATTGGAGCTTCTTGAGATACATAAGTTACGTTGTCATAGAATGAGTTTAAGTTTAAGTCAGATAATTCATGACCATCAATTATGATGCTTCCTGCATCATATTTAATAAGGCCCATTATTAGTTTTATTATTGTCGACTTTCCAGAACCTGATTCACCTACTAAAGCAATAGATGAATTCTTGTTTATTTTGAAAGATAAATTGTCAATTATCTTCTTGTTTTCAACGTAGGAATAAGATACATTTTTGAATTCAATGTTTCCTTCTACACGTTTTAATAAATGTCCTTTGTTTAATTTTTCATCATCTTTTAAATCTAGTAATTCAATGTATTTGTTTACGGTTATCTTGTTTAGTTTGTAATCGACATATTCGACATTAAATATTGCAATTGGTAAATAGGCTTTTCCAAGTAAAGATATTACTGTTACGACAGCTCCAACTGATAAGTCGGATTTTAGAACAGCATAACCTAGAACTACTACTTGTAAAACATTTACTATTAAGGCAAATACAGAAAAGAATATTTCGTGTACTAGTTTGATTTTGGTTTTAGCGTCTACAATGTTTTTTATTCCGTCTTTTGAGACTTGTATTTCAGTGTCATATTTCTTGTTTGTTCTAAAAACAACTAATTCCATGAAGCCTCTTACGAGATGTTTGTTTAGGAATTCTTGATCTAAAAGAATGCTTTCTTTTAATTTGTATAGTTTCTTTAGGATGATGTTAGAAATAACGATTACTATTATGTATCCTAAGAAAACAAATAAAACATACTCTTTTCTAACACGATAAATAAATAGTAAACTGAATAAAGCCGTTGGTATTAAATATCTGAATGGTTTTAACCAGAAATCAATCATTATGTCTCTTGAAGCACTTGCTCCATCTTCAACTTTTTGAGTTAATCTGCCCGTTCCTATTTTTTGGTATTCTAGATAATCAATTGATTTCATTTTCTTTAATGATTGTAGTTTGAAATCTAAGTATAATTTGTTTTTTACTTGTTGTTCAGGATAATTTTCAATGTATCCCAAAATTGTTGAAATTATTAATAGAACACCATATGTTATTAAAGGAATTAAAGTTAATGTGTGAAATTGAAAGGCATCAAGTATCTTTTGATAGTATGTTACACTGTATAAATCTAGAAAATTGATGGCAATACCTATTAAAACATAGAATATTATCATTTTTAGATTGTTTTTGATTACTTCTTTAAATAGTTTCATAATTTTCCTCCTTATTTTACACATTTGTTGTGATGTAAATAAAAAGAACCTCCTTTCATAAACAGCAAAACATCACAAAAAATATTGTGTAATTTGCCATTCATGAAGAGGTTCTTAAGGCTCATCATTATTCCTTTAAACATAAGTGTTTATCTGGTAGTAAAACGCGAATGGTCTAATTGATTTACTACGACTTAAATATATCAGATAATAATAATTTGGTCAACTTTATCATGAATTTTAGTTTTTTATATTCTTGGATATTTAGCTAAAACTAATCTTTTACCTCTAGCCTGTCCATCTTTTAGGGCTGTTTCGAAGAATAACATTTGAACTTCTTCAAAACCATTTTTGTTAACAGAAGTATTATATGGATTTAAGACTAAGTTGTTTTCTTCAAATTTTTTAATAGATGGTATTTTAAATTGTTGGCTTCCCTCTTTGGAAGCATAAATATAATTACCAAGTTCAATATCAGAATATGTTTTGCTTTCAGCATATGAAGAATTAATTGATACATTTCTTGAAGTATAAGATGTCTCTTCATAACAAATATCACAATCTGAATACCAGGCAGCAGTACAAATATAAATTCCATTAGTTTTTGTTATTGGAAAATTACTTAATATCTGTTTTATTATTTCTCTTATATTATCTTTATCTAATAGTTGTGGTTCTATATTGTTAATTTTTAGATATTCTTTTATTAATTCGTTTTCTAATAATTCATTATTTCTTTTTCTTTTGTCTATTTCTTCTTGAACTAATTCTCTTAATCTAATTAATTCGTTTCTTCTCATTTTTAATTCTTTCTTTTCACTAATTGTTTTGGCATTTCTTTAGCCATTTGATGATTTTTGTATTCTTCATTATCAGTTACTTCTTTAATAACTTTTATAAAATTAGGTACTTTAATTTCTTCGTCTTCACTACTTAATTCGATTTCCATAATGGCTTGTCTATCCCATTCTGGATAAATATCAATTTCAAAATATTGATTATTTGAAGATAAACAATATCTTGTTTTATGAATTGTATGTAATGAATTGTCTGATTCCATTAATAGTTTTACATATTCATCTTGAGATAGTCTTCTTTCGGTTTCAATTCTTTTTAAACCAGTAATCGTTTTCTTCTCTGTAAGATAATACATGTAATCGCCATCAATACCTCTTGATCTTACTCTTCTTTCAGTATCATCATCGCTTTTTAAATACGTTTGGGTGATATCTACTTTAGTACAGTTTGGCATGTTTTCTAATTCTTTAAGATTAGGATAATAAATTAAGAATTTTCTTTCAATTTCTAGTGGTTCTGGTTCTCCTAAAAATGATGATATTTCTTTTAATAATCTTTCTAGTTTTTCTTCAAAATCAGTGCTATTATCAATTATTCTAAAGTGTGGATGCCCAGTCCAGGCTTCGATTACTTTATCATCTAATTTTATTGCTTGTTCTACTGTTTCTGTACGAGCTGCGTTGTTTGCTAAGGTATAAACTTCTTCTTTACCTTTAGCAGCACTTACTAGATGGAATACTGCGTCATAAGAATCTCTTTCTTTAGTCTCATTTGTTCCTAGTTCTTTTAAAATTTGTTTGAATTCAACTGATTTCATATATGCTTTGTTATCTAGGACGCCTCGGTCACAAACTATTAAGATCTTATCACTTTTCATTGATCTGGCGCCTTCTTCAAAGATTTCTTCTTTAATCTTTTGTAGTTTTATTTGGCACATCTGATAGTCATAATTAGTACCACATGTCCATGGTGCTACGCCATTTGAGATTAATTCAGTTGCTGTTTCTGGAACAAAGATAACTATGTATCCTCTTTTGGAAAAATAGTTACTAATCCAACTTAAAGCAGTTGTTTTACCAGCACATGGCCCACCAGTTAAAACAATCTTACTAATGCTCACTTTCTTCTCATTGGCTTTGTTTAATAAATCATTTAATGAAACGTTATATAATGTAGCAAGTAATTTAAGTTTGTCTATATCCGGTTTTGATTTACCCATTTCCCATTTACTAACGGCTTTATCACTTACGTTTAATTCATAGGCAACATATCTTTGAGTTAATTCATTTTCTTTTCTTAATTGATATAAATAATTACCAAAATCAATACTTCTCATATATTATCTCCTTACACTTTTTTGTATAACTGTTTCAATTTATTGAGACAGTTATTTATTATACAGTAATGTTTCTTTTTTCTCAATAAGAGATCTTTTTAATTTTTTCAAAAATTCATTTGGTTACTCTACCTCCCGAGAACATTATATCTTGAATCAATATTGGAACACCTTTCTTTCGCTCTACTTTTGGTAGAATTTTTTATATTTATCATCTTCATACTATGTTATACTATAAGAGTAATGTAGGAAGGAGATTGTTATGGCTGACTATATTATTAATATAGAAAATTTAGAGTCTAAATGTGTTGATTTGAATGGTCTTAATTCTACTATTTCACAAGCTTATAAATCTTTTTCTTCCTCTAACCTTAATATGTTAAGTACAACTGAAATAGCGTTTCTAGGAAATAGAATTTCAGGTACAATAAAAAGACTAAAAAACGGCCATAATAATTCTTATTCTTGGTTAAATAAATACTTAGAAGAATTAACTACTTTAGAAGCTAATCTTACTAAATCTGAAAATGACGAGTTGGTAGAATTTAATGGAACTTTTGAAGATATCTTTGGTAAAGTTACGATTCCTTCTTTAAAAACTGGAGCTGATGAATCAGCCAATGCAGCAAAATTTTTTGCTGGACTATCTGGTGATGGAACAGTCTTGGTTGATATTTTAAATAATGAATATATTGTTGCAGATACACCTGGAGAATTAATAGATTATTATAATAACGTTATAAGAGGAAAAGGTTTATATCAAGATGCTAATTACTCTATCTATAGAGATCAATGTTTAGGATTTGCTTATAATTATGCTTGGGGTCTTTATACGAATAATAGAGATATCGATGGTTCTCAGTGTCGAAATAATACTTCGTGTTCTTCAAATTTTACAAATTACACTACGAATGATGAAGGTGCATTTTTATCTAAACTATATGAAGAAATTTCAGCTGGAAGACCTGTAGTTATTCAAGTAATTGGTAGTCGTTCTAGGCGCTCAAGACATTATGTTACAGCTGTTGGCTTTAGAAATGGCATTAAAAGTGCAAATGAACTTAAAACTACTGATTTACTAATAGTTGATTCTTATGATGGTAATATAAAAGAAGTTGTTCCTTATGGAGCTTCTTCTGGAAGATATGTTGCTAAAGGAACTCAGATAAATGGTTCTAGATATAATTATGGTTATGAAATGTATTACATTGATACATAAGAGATGGGATTTGATGATATGATTTGTAGAAATTGTAATAATGTTATAAATGATAAGAAATGTCCAATATGTGGCTTTAATAATGGTTTTAGAATTAGTATTGGAACTATTCTTTCAATTTTATTTTTGGCAGTTGTAATTATAGGTACTATTTGTCTTTTTATCAGTTCTGTTAATGGTATGAGTGAAGCTGGTGAGAATGCTTATTTTGGAATTGTTATGTTGGCTTCTGCTGGTGCGATAGTTATTATTGGAGCTATTTTAATACCTTATTATTTAATAGTTTTAATTGTAAGTATTATTTGTGATTACAATGTTAAAAAAGCACGAATAGTCCAAAATACTATCGTAATAATCTTTTTAATGGTTCCGGTTATGTTTGCAACAATTTTTAATTTAATTCTTATGAGGGATACCAATAAAAAAACATTTAATTTTCCGGATGTTACAATAAAGATGCCTTCGAATATGAATAGGTATTCGTTTGGCAAAGATTCTATTACCAATGAAGATAAATCTGCTGGTTTTGTAACCAAGGATAATAAATGCAAAATTAATATAGGAAGATATAATTATGACGAAGATATTGATCTAATTCATAATTTTAAGAATGTTTGTGATAGAGGAAACTTAGTTGATGAAAATACTAATATTTATAGTTTGTATGACAAGATTTCTTCTTTAAAAACAACCTCTATTAATGGTAAGACTTGGTCGTATCATAAGGGAAATTATGATTATATTGAATATCGAATGTACGGTATTGTTATAAATGATAATTTATATAAGATCGAATATGAAAGCAAAGATAAGAACATTTGTGAACCGCTTTTAGAGAAAACATTGAATTCAGTTAAATATAAATAAAGAGACTAATTACTTAGTCTCTTTTTTCTTTATTAGGACTCTTTCACTCCAATAAGTACTATTAATATTATCTGTATGTGTTTTTAGTCTTCGAACCCAGCTATCAGGGAATGATTCCCCTATTTTTTCAGCTATTAAATCTTGTGTTTTCTTTTTTCTTCCACTTTGAATATCTCTTGTTAGAAATAGTAATGCCCCTTCTTTTTCTGGAGCGTTTCCAGCAAATTTTATTTGTTGCTTATTTTCTACAAGATCAATTCTAATTCTTTCATCATTTAAGAATGCTTCTGATAAATAGCTAAAGACATCTTCCCCTTCTTCCATGGTAATATGACCAATATCAAAAGAATTTCTATTTCCTGGATTACATGAATGGGTTTTTAGTCCATACATCCACATTACCCTTAAGCATTTGCTTAAACCTATTGAACCACGAGAGAAATCTTCTAAAGCGGTCTCTAAATCTTCAATTGGTATTAAATCCAATGGAATTGGTTCTCCGTAATTATATTTACTAGTATTATTCTTTATCTCTTCCATATAGTCCTCTTATATCTTATTTTACTTATTGTTATCTGGCTGATTTGTGAGTTTTAAGACTTTTTCAGCAACTTCTTGATAAGTTTCAGCAACTCCACCCATGTCTTTTCTAAATCGATCTTTATCGAGTGTTTTTCCTGTTTCTTTATCGAGGATTCTACAAGTGTCTGGTGAAATTTCATCAATTACAACAATTTGACCATTTGGTAATCTACCAAATTCGATTTTGAAATCGATTAAATCGGCGTTGCAATCATCAAAGAATCTTTTAACAATGTGACCAACTTGTTCAGTAATATATTCAACATAACCAAGTTCTCTTCTTGTTAAAATTCCATTTGCAACAATTGCATCTTCACCAATTAATGGGTCTCCTGCGGCATCAGATTTATAAGTGTATTCTATATAAACTGGATCAAATGGCATCATATTAGGAACATTATATCTTTTAACATAACTTCCTGCAGCTTTGAATCTGCCAATTACTTCAAGAAGTATTGGCGTAGCTTTTTTTACTATTTTAGAGGCTTCATTAGAGCCTGGTCCAACATAATGAGTTGGAATACCTTCTTCATTTAATTTTTTAAATATAGCAGAAGAAACAGTGTTATTTGCTATTCCCTTTCCACTAATTACATCACGTTTCAAACCGTTTCCAGCTGAGATTCTATCTGATGCTTCTAGTTCTAAATATTCTTGATGATCTGTTAAATAAACGTTATTAGCTTTACCAGCATGGTATAGCTCAGTTCTTTTAATTTCATCCATAGATTTTATTTTCTCCTTCTTACCCTTTAAAGATTATAACATAAAAAAAGAAAGATAAAATACTATTTTTTTAAGATTAGTCTTTTACCTTCTTCTGCAGCTTCGACATTTAAAAAATACTGTTTTGCTTCTTCAATATATAATCTTTTATTTTCTTCTGGCCAGAAGTGTGTAAGGACTAGTTTTTTTGTGTTTGATTCTCTTGCTAGAATTCCAGCATCATATGCGTGCATATGAGTCTTACTGTTTGAGTTATGGTTTCTTATAAAGGAACTTTCACATATTATTAAATCTGAATTACGACAAAAATCTATTAATCCTTCAATATTTGTTGTACCTATATCTGAAGTATAAACAATCTTGTGATCTTTATTTTGCATTTTTACCATATATGATTCAATTGTATGTGAGTGATTATCTTCAAATGATACATTTAAATCATCAACATTAAAAGAAGTAGAACTATCTATATTTTTGTATTCAGCATAAGCTTCGTTATTAGATAGGATAGAAGCTTTATTAGAACCAAAATCATTTTTTGGTATATAAACTTGAACTTTTTGTTTTAATTTGCCTAGATTATGATAAACATAAGAAGCGTATTGCAAAGCTCCTATATCCCCAAAGTGGTCCTTATGATAATGAGTAATTATTATACTTAGATCTTGTAAATCCCTTGGAAATTCTAAAAATCTTGTAATTCCATTTCCACAGTCGAGAAGGATTCTTTTACCATTATATTCAATAAGGAACCCGGGGCAGTTCCTATTTCCTTTTGGATATGGTGAAATTGTTCCTAGTGGTGTTATTAATACTTCACTCATTTTTATACTCTTTTCTTTAATAGCATTCTTTCTTGGACTATTGGATCAACATAACTTGAAATATCTTTTTCAAGAGAGAATACACTTTTAACCATGCTAGAAGAAATGTATTGATATTCTTTATCTGCAAATAAACAAACTGTATTTATTTGATTATTAGATATTTCTTTATTAATTTGTTGCATTTGAATTTCAGAATCAAAATCACTTAAACTTCTTAGTCCTCTAATGATAGCTTTGCATTCATTGAGTATTGCTACATCAACAGCTGCTCCAGTGCCAATAATAGCTCTTACATTATTCATTTTTTTAGATAATTCATTTATTATCTCTACTCTTTCTTGCATTGTAAACATTTGAGTATTCTTGTCTGGGTTTTGCATTACAGCAATAATTACTTCGTCAAATAATTTGCTTGCTTGTTCAACAATACTCATATGACCCTTTGTCATTGGATCAAAACTTCCTGGATATAATACTTTTACCATTTTATTCACCATCCCTAAAGACACTTTAGATGTCCGTTAGTAATTTTTAGCAATATTAACTTTTGATGATGTTTATTATAACAAAAAGACTAGATAAATCTAGTCTTTATTAACTATTTAAAATAATGATATTTGTTCATCTTCTTTAATTTCTTTTTTGTAAGCTCTAATAATATCACTCATTTTATAGAGAATTCCATATTTATCACATTCATCAGTTAGAACTTTATATAATCTTTTATAATCAGGAACAGGACAATTATATCTTTCACCATAATACTTAATATATTTTTCTTTTAATCCTTTAAAATTTTTATCTAGTTGTTCAAAGTAATAATCTCTTTGATTTTCTCTTAAAGTCATTCCCATAAAAGTTTGAATAAACTTAGCACCACTTTCATGTGCTAGTTTTACTAACTTTTTAATATCTTCTTCGTTATCTGTTATAAATGGTAAGACAGGGTTCATCATGATTCCAGCAAATATTCCGTTATCGGTTAGTGTTTTAATTGCTTTAAGTCTTTTAGATGAGACACATACACGTGGTTCAATAATACTTGATAATTCATCGTTTGGCGTAGTTATAGTAAATTTGATTATTACATTGTTTTTCGAATTGATTTCTTTTAGAAGATCTAAATCTCTTAGGATTAAATCACTTTTGGTATCAATTGATACACCAAAGTTATATTTAGATATTAACTTTAGAGCTCCTCTAGTTAGTTCATATTCTTTTTCAAAAGGATTATATGTGTCAGACATAGATCCAATACCTACGACACCTTTTTCTCTTTTTTTAGATAGTTCATTTTCTAAGATAGTTAAAGCATTTTCTTTTCCTTTTGGAACGTCAAAGTTATCTATATGGTAACAGTTACTTCTACTATCGCAATAAATGCAACCGTGAGAGCATCCTCTATATAAATTCATGTTATAATCAACACCATACCAATCGTCACCATATTTAACCTTTGATAAGATTGTTTTGGCTTTAATAAATTCCATATTATTCACCACAAAAATATTATAGCATAAAAAAAGACTAGCTTGTTCTAGTCTTTAAATTTCGCTTGCTCTTTTTGAATTGAATGCTATTACTAAACCAATACTTAGAATTGAGATTAGTAAAACGAACGTTACTATATCTTTAGTCTCAGGATTTTTGGGTGCTTCTTCTTCCTTTTGAGGCTCTGTATATTTATTAACAAATAAAACTTCCCCTTCTTCATCTTGAATGTTCAAATATATCCCACCATAGTTATAACTACAGGTATCATATGGACCTAGATCATAAGTAAATTCACCAGAATCAACGTTATAGTAGGTAAAGCCTCCTGTACTGTATTTGAAGTTATAATGTGGATTTGTTTTGATGACTGCTGGTTGTTTTTGAAATCTGAAGTCATTACTTCTATAAGCACCACATATTGGGGAGGTAAGATTTGAAATGTCTAAATATATTAAGTTCCCTCCAAAGTCTAAGGCATTAAAGTCAAATGTTGTTTCGAGTTTTCCTTTGTTTTCGAAATTCCAATGAGATAAATCTAAATATTTAACTCCAGAGTATTGAAATGTGTATAGTAATATTGTATCTTCATTGGCAACAAACCAAGAGAAATCTGCTAATTCTAAAGAGCGTGTGTTGTAAAACATAGATTGGGCTGTAGCTAACTTTTCTGTCCTAAATTTACTTGATATTTTCAAGTCAGTTAGGCTTGTACAGTTTGCAAACATATTGATAGTGTTTGTTAAAGAATCTGCGCTAAAAGATCTCAAATCAAGTTCTTTTAGATTGCTATCATTTTGAAACATCATATTCATGTCAGTAACTTGGCTTGTTTCAAATGTACTTAAATCAAGTTTTTCTGAATTAAAGTTATCAAACATATATGTCATAATTGTAATATTTGAAGTATCTAAACGGGATACATCAATATATTCTAAATAACTACGACTCCCAAACAGACCAGTACCGTTATTAAATTTTGGCTTTATAGCATCTTCGAATACTATTTTCTTTACTTCCCATGGAATTGCACTTGAAAAGTAATTTTTTTCTTCTTCAACATATCGGAAATATTTCTTGGTTCCAATGGTTACGGAATTTATGCTTTCGTCGGTAATATTTGCAAAAGGCCATTCGAAGTCATTATCTTTTGTACTATCGTATCTTCTAAAATATACTTCTTTTGTTTCAGTATCATATACTGCGTATGCTTCACCTTTTAATTCTTCTTCAGTTGCATGATAGGCTTCTTTAGGTTCATATTTAGGAACCTCTTTTTTCATTTGTTCTTCAATGGTATTGTTTTTATAGTAAAGCGGTTTTCCTGTATTATTGTCTACTTTTACATATATTATTTCTTTATCGTATGTGTACCCTTCTTTTTTAGAATTTACTTCTTCAATTATGTAGATACTTTCATTGGCATCTGTATTTGCTTCAAAAGGATCAAATAATATATCGCCATTTTCATCGTTTGTAGTAGTTTGAAGAACTTCACCGTCTTTGTCTTTTAAAACAAAGGTGAATTCATCTTTTTCTAATTCTTTACCGTCTATTTGGACATGTGTTTTTATTTCTACTTCACTAGCATTAATACTTAATGGTATAAACATGATGATAAGAATAATTAGAGTTAGTTTTTTTTTCACTTTATCATATCCTATTCTATTTTAATTATAGCATAAAAAAAGACTTCTATAATAAGTCTTTTTTAAATTTTAAGTTATCTATGACTGAAAGCCAATCTATTATCATCTTCAGGTTCTTTAGATTCCCAAGTTGAATAAACATTTCCATCTTCTCTAAATATTTTGTATCTTCCTACTGAGTCCATACAGTTTGTATCAAAGAAAATAGATTTATTACCTCTGTAATTTTTTATATCCTCTATTAGATTCGCTAGAGTTATATCACTGGCACGATGATTTCTTATATATTCATCTAGTTCTGGATTAACTCCGTCGCTATCTTGTAGGACTTTAAAAGTTAATTGAGATACTTCAGCTGGTATTTTATTTATAAAATCAGCTAATCTATAATTGTTAAACTTATCAGTTAAAATAATTACATATCTTTTGATTTGTCCTCTAGGTTCTATTTTTTGTAACATATATGGATGAGAAATGGAATAAGCAACAACATCAAGTAAATCGTATACTTCATCTGGAGCATAGTATCTTGTTTGGATTTCAACTTGAATGTCTTTTCTATTTGCTCTAACAATATTAACAATGTCTCTTACACAGTCTTTTGATTGCATAGGTTCATTGTTACCAGTTATAACAACATATTTTAGCTCTTCGTCATTTCTTAATAATTCAGTTAAGTTATTCTCCCATAATTCGTGATTATAAGTATAATTGTCCTCAAAAATATTATGATGTTCTTGTGCTTTGGTTATACAAAAAGGACAATTAAATATACACTTGGTATATGGAGTGACCACTTGTAAACTTTTCATTTCAACAACCCCTTGAATGCTTAACATTTTACCATATATAGCTAAAAAATGAAAATTTTGCCCCTATTTTAAGAATTTAAAAAACTGAGTTTTTACTCAGTTTTTAGTTATAATCTTTATTATTATTAAATCCTAAAGCATTTTTTGGACATTCATTAATACATTTATTACATAAAATACATTCAGTTCCATTTTTTCTTTTTCTAGAGTCATCAAGCATGTCAACATTCATAGGACAATTTCTAACGCATTTCTTACAATTTATACATTTAGAATGATCACATGTTACTCTTATGAATGAAAAATAACTCATTGGTTTTAAAAAGACTGTAATAGGACAAATATATTTGCAGAATGCTCTATTATCTTTTAACCTGAATGCTAAAGCAATACCTAAGCCATAATATATTAAGTTTCCTATTATAAATGAATAGAACATTATTGTTTCTAGGTTATCTACCTTGAAGATAAATAAACTTGCTACAAAGCTTAGGGATAGTAAGAAAGCAACATATCTTAGCCAACCGAATGATTTTCTTTCTCCTTTAGGTGTTTTATAAGGAAGTAAGTCGAGAATCATTCCTGTCCAGCATGCATATCCACACCAACCTCTACCAAAGAATAATGGACCAGCTATTTTAGCTACAAGGTAATGAATTGTTGCTGCTTCAAAGACTCCTAGGAATAGATAATACCAGAAACCTTCAATTTGCATGTTTTCGCGGCATATAATGCCTAAATAGATAAGCATATATAGACCAACACCTAATTGAACAAAATTTCTAGCATATTTCTTCTTTTTGCCCATTAGATATAAACCTAAAACAATACAAGTTCCAATGTATGTGAAATTAAATAAATAGAAAATATTATGTTTTGTTAAATATAGTGTTACTGCAACAGTTTCAAATATAAGCCACATTATTATTGAAACATAGTTTTCTTTAAAGAATTTTTTCATAAGATAAACCTCATTCCTTAATTATTTAATTTATTTAAAACTAATTCTAATGTTTTTTCTAAGTCTAAATTTGATTCATCAATTGTTAGATCTGCATATTTTTCATATAAAGGGGTTCTTTCATCATATATTGCCTTAAGATCTTGACCCTTTTTTAAAACAACGCCACGATTTTTTAGATTATCTAATCTCTTACTAAGAGTTTTATAATCTAATTTTAGATAGATTATTGTACCAATAGACTTTAGATGTTTCATTGCCTCAGCACCATATATAACACTTCCACCAGTTGCTATTACAGTTTTAGATGCTTTAATGTTAGAATTTACTTCGTTTTCAGTTTGAATGAAATAATCAATACCTTTAGTTTCAAGTATATCTTTTAAAAGGCATTTTTCTTTCTTTTGAATTAATAAATCAGAATCTAGAAATTCATACCCTAGTTCTTTCGCTAAAACGACTCCTAAAGTACTTTTACCAACTCCAGGCATCCCAATTAAAATAATGTTTTCGTTCATAGGCAATTCCCCTTGTTAAATATAATATACATAAAAAGACTAGATTAATCTAGTCTTTATTGGTTTAGCATATACTGGATATTTCAATTTTTTTATATTATCTTCTTTATATCTTCTTCCATGTCTTCTGGTTTAAATGTTGGAGAATATCTTTCAATTACTTTTCCTTCTTTATCTACTAAGAATTTAGTAAAGTTCCATTTAATGTCGCCATCTTTTTTAGCTGTCTTACTTATCTTCTCAATGGCTTTCATAGCCATTTTATTTTTCATTCCTGAAATTTTATCTTCTTTTGCTTGTTCTTTTAGATAAGTATATAATGGTAACTCATTTTCTCCATTAACATCTGCTTTAGTAAATTGATCAAATGAAGTATTATATTTTAAAGCACAGAATTCATGGATTTCATCATCTGTTCCTGGTGCTTGATTACCAAATTGATTACATGGAATATCTATTACTTCTAATCCTTTGTCGTGATATTCTTTGTATAATTTTTCTAGTCCTTCATATTGAGGAGTAAATCCGCAACCTGTAGCTGTATTAACAATTATTAATACCTTTTCCTTATACTCACTTAATTTTACTTCTTTGCCTTTTCTATCTACTATAGAATAATCATATATTGACATATTAATCCTCCTTTTAATCACTGACATCAATGTCTAATGTCATGTCTAACTTATAATCATTAAATCTTTCTTGAACTTCATCAAATATTTCTTTGTATACTTCTTCACGATTTTTTATTTTGAAATCAATAATAACATCAAAACTAATTGTTTTTTCAACATCATCAAAATAGAAACCGTGCATTTGAAGAATTCCTTTGTGCGCAAATACAATTTTTGTAATTTCTCTTTTAGCATCAATAACTTTTTTATCTTTAGTATTAACAGAGTATACGCCGATTGTATGTAATATTACGCCATATTTTTTTAATATTGTTTTAGTAATTCTTCTTGATATTTTATCAACGTCTGCAACTGATAAGGTATCAGCAACTTCAATATGAATAGATCCCAAATATTTATCTGGTCCATAATCATTTAGAACCAAATCATATGCTCCTTGAACATCTTTTTCTTTATTAATTTCTTTTTTTATTGATTTAGCTAAGTCACTTTCTACTCTTACTCCTAGCATGTTATCAACAGATTCTTTAATTAATTCTATTCCGGCTTTTATAATAAAAATAGATAATAACACACCAACATAAGCTTCTAAGCTTATATCAAATATCATATAGATAATTGCTGAAGCTAAAACTGAAATAGATAGTATCGCATCGTTGAATGCATCTGATCCACTTGCTACTAAGGAATCAGAATTAACATCTCTTCCTTTTTTCTTAACGTAGATTCCTAAAATAAATTTAACAATGATACCTGCAATTAATATAACAAGTGTAATAGTACTATAATCTGCTGCTTCTGGATGAATTATTTTTTTAACTGATTCAACTAATGCAGTTAAACCAGCATATAATACAATTGCTGATACTATTAAAGAGGTCATGTACTCAATTCTTCCATAACCGTATGGATGTTTTTTATCTGGTGGTTTTCCTGCTAATTTAGTTCCTACTATTGTAATAATGCTAGATAATGCATCACTTAAATTATTAACAGCGTCGGAAATAATTGCAATGGAATTAGCAAGTAATCCTACAAACGCTTTAAATCCAGCAAGTACAATGTTTGAAATAATACTAATTATACTTGTTTTAATAACAACTTTTTCACGATTATCTTTCATTTAACACCTCTTTTTTATTTAAATAATTACATACCTTGGTGAAGCAAGCTATTTGATTTTCATTTAGTTCACCTGACGATACCATGCTTTTTAATTCATCCATGGTAAACCATCTTACTTCACTTAATTCTTCTTGTTGAATTGTAATATCATTTATATCTATGTCTTTTGTTACAAAATACATTTTATAGCAATCTGTTCCATCACAACCGGAGTCGTATTCAATAAAGTTTTCTTTAGAGAAGTCTAATCCTAGTTCTTCTTTTACCTCAGTTATGATTCCTTCGATTGGTGTTTCTCCTGATTTTGGATGACCACCAGTTACTCCCCAATCTCCGCCTTTTCTTTCTACTCTTTTTTGCATTAGAAATTCGCCATTAGAATTCCTAATTACTACCATTACTACCATTGGATAATAACCTTCAGGAATTAAATCTCCTTTTCTATATGTTTTATCTGTTTTATTACTATTAATATCATATAGATCTCTTAATTCTGCCATTATTATCACTCCCTATAATTATTATACATTAGAATTGATGTTTTTTATATTATTCTCTTCTATTATATTTCTTTTCTATAAAAAAACGAGATTTCTCTCGTCTTTTATTTACCACAAATTATGAACACTTTCTTTAATATATTTGTTATATATTTCTTCTACTTGTTTTAGTTGTTCTTCAGTTAAGTCTGGTATATAACATAATTATAATTTTTATTTAGGTACCTATCTCTTTATTCTTCTATTAAATGTCCTTTAATTACATTGGAATTTGCACTCTTAGTATTTATTATATCGTCAATATTTGTTACATCTGCTGTATAATTAACGATAATTTCACTACCTTCATTAGTTGCAGCTTCGCTGAAAGCAAACATGTAACTACTTGGTTTAGTATGTAAATTTAATGTTACTTTTACACTTTTTGAACTATGGAAAGCATATGATATATCATTAGCGTATACATCTATTGTTCCAATATCAACTATGTTATCGGTTGCGGAGAAAGAGCATTCAAAGAAATTGTACATATCTGTCGTTTTAGAGAAATCAATCTTATCTAATCCTGAGATAGCTACATTTTTTGAAGATCTTCCAATATTTTTGAACATACTTGCACCGTAATCTAGTTTGGATGTATCTAGGCCACTAATGTTAAAAGATACATCTTCGGAATAACCACCTATACCATAAAACATTAGAGCCATACTTGTTGCATTTGGCAGTTCCCAATTAGAGAAATTAAATGTAACTTTATCTGCACTGCTACCTAAATAATAGAATAATTCTCTTGCTTCAACTAGATCTCTAAATTTCCAGTTATCTACATTTATTTCAACTTCACCGGCATTACTACCAGTATAAGAGAATATATGAAATACATCGGTTACACTAGGCATATTAACGTTAGCAACAGATAGTTTAAGGTTCTCTGCATATTCACCAACACTTTCAAACATATATCTAGTTGTTTTTGCGTTTTCTAGGTTTAAGCCATCTATTTCTATAGTAACGTTTTTGGCATTGCTTCCTATTTCAAGGAATAGATTATTGGCGTCAGTAGCTTTACTAACATTGAAATTATTAACTACAACACTTACGTTATCGGAATAGCAACCGACATTTCTAAATACTTCAGCTACTGATGTTAGTTTATCATTTGTCCAATCATTAATAGTTAAATTTACCTCATCGGCACTATATCCAACTTTATATAAAGCAAGAGTCATATCTTCCACATTGGATATATCCCATCCAGACAAATCTAGTGAAATGTTTCCTCCATTTACGGCGTATCCTACGTTAAATAGCATATAGCCCATGTTGGTTACTTTTGAAGTATCCCATTTGTCAATTCCTTTTATTTCTTTTAAGAAAACTTGATTTTGGAACATTGAGTACATGTTTGTTGTATTTGATGTATCAGATCCTGTTAAATCAATAGATTCTAGATGTTGATTAGAACCGTTAGCTCTGAAGAATTGTTCTGAGTTAGCTGGGAAAATTAGGTTTATGGCTGATATTGTTTTAAGTGAAGTATAGTCAACAAAGTAGCCATTTCCCTGAGTCATACTTGATAAATTCCAATTATCGATTGTTATCTTTTCTAGTTTTGGACATGAACACAACATACCAGATATGTTTGTTACTTTTGACATATCTAAATCAGATAAATCGAGTTCTGTAATTTTAGAGTTACCATAAAACATACTGGCAGTTGTTGTGACGTTTCCGGTTCTAAAGCTAGATAAATCAATTTTTTCTAAGGTGTCGTTTTGGAATAAATATGACATATCTGTAACAAAAGTTGTATCAATTCGATTATTGAATTCTATCTCGCTTATGTGGGATCCACTTAGTAATTGATATGAATTTTTGGGGAAGAAAATTCTATATTTACTTCCTATATATACCTTACCATCTTCAACCCAAGCTTTGATTGTCTCGTCTTGTTTTTCAGATACATCTACAGCTTCGTCTGGTAATTCAATTTCTTTAATAAATTCGATTTTTGAATATGATCCGGTTACTTTTTTATACCAATTTTTATCTAAGAAATTTACTTTCATGTTCATTGTATTTTTCAAAGTAAAATTCATTATCTCATTTGATTCAGCGTTTATATATTTAGGCAATAATAATGCTGGAAGTAATAAAAGGAATAAATAATTCTTTTTAAGTTTTTTTGTTGTAAATAAGAAAGCAATCACTGATAGACTAATTATTATTAAAACAATATAGATACTATCCAGAGTGTTTGGATTCTTTATTTCTTCTTCTAAGTTCATTGAAATAGCTATATCATTTATAGCATTAAAGACGTTTTCTGGTGTTAATGTTGCATCGTATGGAAGCAATGAACGATATGTTATTTTTAAAAGAATTTCTTTTTCTTCTTCAGCTTTCAGATATTCGTCATAATCATATTCAATTTCAAGATATTCACTTTCGTTGTTATCGGTGATTTCTTTTATTGTGTAGTTTTTATCGTTATTGTTTTTAATAGTCAATTTATAAGTAATGTAGTCACCTTCGTCGTAAAAGTTAACGTTAGATATAATTTCGTTTTCTTTTATTGTTACATCTTCGTTTATTTCTACATAATCACTTTTTTCGTATAGTTCTATATTTATTAATTCAATATTTTCTTTTGCTGATACTCCATATATGCCAATAATAAATGTAATTATTGTCCATAGAGATAATAAGAAATATTTTTTCATTTGAACACCCGCTATTCTTTTAATATTATAACATAAAAAAGATTGAGTATATACTCAACCTTTTTTCAATTTTTAGATATATATTTGTTAAGACAAGCTTCAATGAAATATTAGTCTATTATTTAAGATATTTTTCGTAAGTAAACAATACTTCCTCCAAAACCTAATATAAATAATCCTAATAATAATTCATATAATTCGTAGTAATCTGCTGTTTTAGGATTACGTTTCTTTTTCGGTAAAACTTCACCAGTCATATCATCTTCTATTAATATTACTGTGTTTCCTTTATCATCAGTTGTAGTTTTTCCAGTTGTAATTACGTTTCCGAATTCATCAATTGTAAATATTGTATCGGAAGTGATGTCATATCCTTCTGGTGCGACGATTTCTTTTAACGTGTATTCTTCGCCAGCTTTTAGACCTTCGATTAGATGTCCTTCAGTTGTTGAGATCCATTCTTCTATAATGTTTCCCTTATTATCTATAACTTGAAGCTTGGCACCTGGTAATTCTTCTTGTGTTTCAATATCTACTTTAGTTATTACAACTTTTGTTTTTTCGTCTTCAACTAATAATACTATATTACCATTACTATCTGTTGTCATATTTCCTGTTGTCGTTACTTGTCCATCTTCGTTGATTGTAAATGTTGTATCTGTTGTAATCTTATATCCATTTGGTGCAATTATTTCTTTCAATGTATACTCTTCGTTAGCTTTTAATCCTTTAATTATATGTGCTTCATTAGTTGAAGTCCATTCTTCAACTACATTACCTTTGCTGTCTTTGATTTGAATTTTTGCACCTGGAACTTCTTTTTTAGTTGTTATATCAACCTTAATAACGGCGATAATAATAGATTTGTGCGTATTAGTAATAGTTGTTACTTCACCATCAACACTTGTTCCTTTTAATGTATATCCATCTGGTAAATTTTCTTCTGTCCAAGTATAGCTGATTTTTTCACCATCAGCATATACAGGTAAATCTTCGATGGTTGCTGTCCAACCGTTAACTTCATTTAATTCAACAGATTCACCGTTTGATAATTTAACAATAATCTTGTCTGGTCTTAAACCATCTTGATTTTTGTTATCATCCCATACTTTAATTACTGTTACTTTTGTTTTTTCTGGAGTATGTGTATTGGTTATAGTTGTTACTTCTCCATCAACACTTGTACCTTTTAATGTATATCCGTCTGGTAGATTTTCTTCTGTCCAAGTGTAATTAATCTTTTCACCATCAGCATATACAGGTAAGTCTTCGATAGTTGCTGTCCAACCGTTACCTTCGTTTAATTCTACAGATTCACCATTTGATAATTTAACAATAATCTTGTCTGGTCTTAAACCATCTTGATTTTTGTTATCATCCCATACTTTAATTACTGTTACTTTTGTTACTTCTGGTGTATGTGTATTGGTTATAGTTGTTATTTCACCATCAACACTTGTTCCTTTTAATGTATATCCATCAGGTAGATTTTCTTCTGTCCAAGTGTAACTAATCTTTTCGCCATCGATATATACAGGTAAATCTTCGATGGTTGCTGTCCAACCGTTACCTTCATTTAATTCGACAGATTCACCATTTGATAATTTAACGGTAATTGTCTTAGGACGAATACCATCTTGGTTATTGTTATCATCCCAAACTTTTTTAACTGTTACTTTTGTTTTTTCAGGGATATTTTTGACGTCACCACTTATCAATCCCTCTGTAGCTTCAGATTCTAGTGTTATTTCACCGCTTGTAACATTTCCAGTTAAGTTTGTTAAAACTAAATTTCTATTATCAATGTCTTCAAAAATTATGTTATGTTCTGCTGTTACATTAAATACTATTTGATCAATTGGTAAATATCCATTTGGTGACTTAGTTTCAGTTAAAATATATTTACCATCATCTAATCCTACAAAACTGAATGTGCTTTTGCTTTCAGTAAGTTTTAATGGTACTTCAGCTCTAGTTCCATCAGCTAAGACTTTTTCAAGTTTAAATTCAGCGCCTTCTAGAGCTTCACCTTTATCATTAGTTTTATTAATATCTACTTTATATGTAAATACAATTACGAAATCATCTTCAGTTTTTTCTTTATCAGTTATGTTTTTAGGATTATTGCTATATTCTAAGTTAGCTTTATTTATGTTTCCATAGCTACCAATTATTGCATCCTCATTTAAAATTGATGTAAATAATACTTCAACTAAGGCACCATTAAGCTTCTCATCTGTAATTCTAGACGTTCCATCGCCCCAGTTAAGCGTTAACTGGAAGCTTTGGTTATCTGATGTAAATTCATATTCTTTAACTTCTTCATTATTTAATAGTACGCTTAGGATCTTATTGAATGTTAAACCTTTTTCCATCACATCATTAAATGTTATGAAATATTTGGTGTATGCGGTAACATTTTCTGCTAAAGTAGCTGATAATTTAAATGGTACTTCGTCTCCAATATCGTAATCGGCAGAGTCTTGCCAATCGCTTGTTTCTCCTGTTGTGTCATTTGTATCAATTATCTTTTTCTCAAAAGATGGGATTGAATCTAAATAGTTCTCAACTAAAATAACTATTTCGTCATTTTCGTCTTCAGCAATTGTTCCTGTAGTTGTAACATTTCCACTTTCATCAATTACAAATGTAATATCTTCTGTTACTTTGTATCCAACAGGAGCTACAGTTTCTCTTAGTGTATATTCTTCTTTAGTTTTTAAACCTTTGATTAGATGTGTTTCTTTTGTTGAAGTCCATTCTTCCACAACATTACCTTCGCTGTCAAGAATTTGAATGTGTGCACCTTCAAGTTCTTTGCCGTCTGCAATATCAACCTTGCTAATTTTTATAGATGTTATTTCATCTTCGATTAGTATAACTGTTTCGCCATTTTCGTCTTCTGCAGTTGTTCCAGTAGTTGTTATATTTCCGTTTTCAGCGATTACAAATGTGATATCTGCAGTTATTGTATATCCATCAGGAGCAATTGTTTCTCTTAGTGTATATTCTTCACCAGTTTTAAGACCTTCTATTAGGTATGCTTCATTAGTTGAAGTCCATTCATCTACTAAAGCACCTTCGCTATCTAAGATTTGTATTTCTGAACCTTCAAGTTCTTTACCATCTGCAATGTCTACCTTACTAATTCTTACAGATGTTATTTCATCTTCAATTAGTATAACTGTTTCGCCATTTTCATCTTCTGCGATCGTTCCTGTAGTTGTAACATTTCCACTTTCATCAATTACAAATGTAATATCTGCAGTTATTGTATATCCATCTGGTGCAATTGTTTCTCTTAAAGTATATTCTTTTAAAGTTTTTAAGCCTTTAATTGTATGTGGTTCAGTTGTAGATGTCCATTCTTCTACCACTTTTCCTTCGTTATCAAGGATTTGAATGTGTGCACCTTCGAGTTCTTTGCCGTCTGCAATATCAACTTTACTAATTTTTACGGATGTTATTTTATCCTCAATTAAGATAATTGGATTGCCATTTTCGTCTTCTGCAGTTGTTCCAGTAGTTGTTATATTCCCGTTTTTGCCGATTACAAATGTGATATCTGCGGTTATTGTATATCCATCTGGTGCAATTGTTTCTCTTAGTGTGTATTCTTCTTCAGTCTTAAGACCTTCAATTGTGTGTGGTTCAGTTGTAGATGTCCATTCTTCCACAACATTACCCTCGCTGTCAAGAATTTGAATGTGTGCACCTGCAAGTTCTTTGCCGTCTGCAATATCAACCTTACTAATTCTTACAGATGTTATTTCATCTTCGATTAATATAACTGTTTCGCCTTTTTCATCTTCTGCTGTATTTCCAGTTGTTATAACTTGTCCATCTTTATCTATTGCAAATGTAATATCTGCAGTTATCTTATATCCATCTGGCGCAATTGTTTCTCTTAGTGTGTATTCTTCTTCAGTCTTAAGACCTTCAGTTATATGTATTTCTTTTGTTGAAGTCCATTCGTCTATTATATTTCCTTCACTATCTAAGATTTGAATGTGTGCACCTTCAATTTCTTCGCCATCAGATATATCAATCTTGCTTACTAATATATGAGCAAAGTATTCGTTAGTGAATGACACTTTAAATTCACTTTCCCCCTCAGGGAATGTTGGTATTAATTGACCTTTTTCATTATCAGTTAAAACAATAATTATTTCTTTGTCTAAAGAGTCATAATTTACTCCATCGATAGTTTCACCTTGGTGTACTTCAGAAATAACGTATCTATATGTTCCTTCTTTGGTAAACGTAATTTTTTCAAAACTATTTTTATATCCACTAGTTTCACCAGTAATAGATATTGTTGTTTCTTTTGGTAATGGATTTCCCTCGTCTGTTGTGATTATAAAATCAAAACTATCGTCAGTTTTCCAATTACGACCAATTAGTTCTTTTAGAACTGAAATAACAGCTTCTCCAGATGCTTCATAAGTATTTATGAAATCAAATTTGGCAAGGTCTTTGTCGCTTGTTACTTCTATAGTTCCATAACCGTTATCAGTTAATATTACTTGGAATTTATATTCTGTTCCATCATATTTGATTCCTGGAAGGCCTTCATTTACTTCTCTTATCGTATATTCTCTAGTTGCTGTGTATATTCCTTCTTCATTTTTAGTTAAGTCCTCTTTTGTAAATTCTATTGCATCGAAGCTAAATTTACCTTTTTCATCATTTTTTACAGTTTGGATTACTTCTCCATTAGAGTCTAATAATTCAAATTTGAATGTTCCTTCTTTTAGCTCTTTTCCATCTAGAGTTTTTTCACCACTGAATGTAACATTACCGAATGTTTCATATTTATTTGTTATTGTAAATGAATTTCCATTTATTTCTATTTTATAGTCTTCTTCAGATATTTCTTTATCATTTACTTTTGTTTCAATAACTTGATACTCAATTGTTAAGTCTTCTTCGTCTGTTGAATAAATCAGTGGTAATTCGGCAAATTTTCCTTTCCAATCGTTACTTGCTTTTAACACAATTTCAGCAACTTCGGAATTTCTCCATTCTTCTTCACCGGCATATCTTTCTTGTAGTTGTACGGTTACTTCATCGGATTCGTGTTTTTCATTTCCGTCTTCCCATTCTTTATAAACAATAATATCTGTTCCTGGATAATTCTTAGCTGTCATAGTGTCATCATTTCTATAAATATATTGATTATAATCAGGTTGATTATCCTTTGAAATTGTAAATTTGTAATCAAAATTTGCTAGCTTATATCCTTTTGGTGCTTTTGTTTCACGAAGATAGTATAATGTGTTTGCTGAAAGACTCCATCCATCTACATCCTCGTCTCCACTTACTATAATCATTCCGTTTTCATCTGATTCAAAACTTACTTTTTCCCCATTTTTATCTAATATATTATTTAAGTTTGCATCTAATAATTCAAATATTGCACCAGAAAGTCTCTTTGCCATATTTCCGGCTTCGTATTTCATTAATTTTATTTCATAAATTGATGCTTCGCCGCCGCCTTGATTTACAAATACTTTGAAGTTTCCTACTGAATCTTCAAAACGATTTTCACCAGCAATTAATAATACAGAATTTGAATATTCTTGTTGGACATCTTGACCATTTGGCTTATAAATTACTTTTCCACTATATTTAATTATGACTTTTTTTGCATCAGGTAATTCAAATGTTATTTTGTTACCAGATGTATCATATGTAATTCCTTCTGATGGTGTTACTTCTATACTTTCGTAAATAATTGAGAAATTCTCAAATGTATCTTCTAATGTAATAGTTCCCATGTTATTTAAGACTAGTTCATTTGGGTTAATTTCTATTTCAAAATGAACATCTTCAGTTTCTGAATTAGGATCTATTTCTTTTTTACTAATTGCATTGTATTTGTATACTCCGTCTATACTTGCTGTTAACTTATCTTCATAGTTAATTGTATTATCAAAATTATATGTATGATTTTTAGAATTTGCAGCTCTTTGCATTAATTCGCGGAGTGAAGTTAAATCTTTTGGAATTAAATAATATGCGAATGAATAATAATTATATAATTTACCATCCTCTTTTTTTTGTAATTTATCTGAACCGATGATAAATCTTATTCCAGTTGCCGTTTCGAGATAATCAATTCTTACAGGGTTGACCCATCCTTGATTCCCACCA
>JAEEGL015330328.1_pt1 | contig 71071 bp, 53 predicted proteins | sample 9134231 | NCBI WGS metagenome assembly JAEEGL01 (sample SAMN16246548, study PRJNA631951) | gut metagenome | biome: gut microbiome; feature: rumen; material: fiber-attached | host: Bos | place: Iran: Karaj | collected 2018-10
ATGGAGAAATTGCGGTAGCTGAAGCCAGCGACTCCGATCTTCATGTCCTCGGATCCGTGGGGTCCGGTGAGAATCTGAGCCTTCGAGGGTACGATCGAGGCCGCCAGAAGCGCCGCGGCCAGCAAAAGAGATTGGAAATTAGCTTTCATTATGACTTGCTTTTTTGATTGTTCCGAATACTCTCACAATTTACGACTTTTTTCTGATTAATTGATTATTTTTGTAGAGAACAGCTAACCAAGACGCCATGGCAGACGAGACCATAATATTCTCAATGTGCGGGGTCGGCAAGACCCTTCCCAACAATAACAAGGTGATCCTCAAGGACATCTATCTTTCCTTTTTCTACGGAGCCAAGATCGGTATAATCGGACTGAACGGTTCCGGCAAATCCACCCTGCTCAAGATTATCGCCGGAGTGGAGCAGTCCTACAAGGGAGAGGTAGTGTGGGCTCCGGGTTATTCCGTGGGCTACCTCGAGCAGGAGCCCCAGATGGATCCTTCCAAAACTGTCCTGGAGGTCGTCCAGGAGGGTGTCCAGGAGGTTATGGACGCCCTGAACAAGTACAACGAGATCTCGATGAAGTTCATGGAGCCGATGGACGACGACCAGATGAACAAGCTGATCGAGCGACAGGGAGAGCTCAGCGAGACGATCGACCACCTCGGAGGATGGGAAATCGACTCGAAGCTCGAGAGGGCGATGGACGCCCTGAATTGTCCTCCTCCTGAGGCCATGGTTTCAACCTTGTCCGGAGGTGAGCGCAGGAGGGTGGCCCTTTGCCGCCTCCTTCTCCAGCAGCCCGACGTGCTTCTCCTCGACGAGCCTACCAACCACCTCGACGCGGAGAGCATCCAGTGGCTTGAGGCGCACCTCAGGCAGTACAAGGGCACAGTCATCGCCGTGACGCACGACCGGTACTTCCTTGACAACGTCGCCGGATGGATCCTCGAGCTGGACAGGGGCGAGGGAATCCCGTGGAAGGGCAACTACAGCTCATGGCTGGACCAGAAGACCAAGAGGCTCGCTCTTGAGGAAAAGCAGGAGAGCCGCCGGCGCAAGACCCTCGAGCACGAGCTGGAGTGGGTCAGGATGGCTCCCAAGGCCCGTCAGGCGAAGCAGAAAGCAAGGCTCGGGGCATACGAGAAGCTGGCCGCGGCCGACACGAAAGAAAAGGAGCAGAATCTTGAGATTTATATTCCCAATGGACCCAGACTTGGCAATAAAGTCATCATATTCAACGATGTGACCAAATCTTTTGGCGACAAGGTGCTGTTCGAGCATCTGAGTTTCGCCCTCCCGCCTGCCGGGATCGTGGGTGTGATAGGCCCCAATGGAGCTGGAAAGACCACTCTCTTCAGGCTCATCATGGGGATAGAGGAGCCTGACTCCGGCTCGATCGAGATCGGAGAGACGGTCAAGATCTCCTACGTCGACCAGCAGCACAAGAGCATAGATCCGGACAAGACGGTCTACGAGACGATCGCCGGCAATTCCGAGTGGGTGCGTCTGGGAGGCAGGGACATCAACGCCAGGGCATGGGTCTCCCGCTTCAACTTCACGGGGGCCGACCAGGAGAAACTCTGCGGGGTCCTCTCCGGAGGAGAGCGCAACAGGCTCCACTTGGCGCTGACTCTCAAGGACGAGGGCAATGTCCTTCTCCTCGACGAGCCGACCAATGATGTGGATGTCAACACGATAAGGGCCCTGGAGGATGGTCTGGAGAGTTTCGCCGGCTGTGCTGTTGTGGTGAGCCACGACCGCTGGTTCCTGGACAGGATAGCCACCCACATACTCGCGTTCGAGGGAGACGGGAAAGTCGTGTTCTTCGACGGCAACTACTCTGAGTATGAGGAGAACAAGAAGGCCAGGCTCGGCAACATCGAGCCGAAGCGGTTCAAATACAAGAAGTTGATGGATTAATATGGAACAGATCATCGAACCCGTGGACGTGGGTCTGCTCAAATCAGAGCTGACTCCCGAGAAAAAAATCGGAGACACGAACAAAGGTGGTAACGAGCTGTACGTCATCACTTGCAAGGACGCGCCCAACGTCCTCCGGGAGATAGGACGCATAAGGGAGGTCTCCTACCGCGAGGCGGGGGCAAGCTCCGGGAAGTCCATGGACCTGGACGACTACGACACCATGGAAGTGCCTTACAGCCAGCTGATTGTCTGGGATCCGGAGGCAAACGCGATCATAGGAGGGTACCGCTACATCCTCGGCAAGGATGTTACCCTCAAGGAAGACGGCCAGCCGAACATCACGTCCTCCCACCTGTACAAGTTCTCGGAGGATTTCATCAACCGCTACCTGCCTCATGTGATGGAGCTCGGAAGGTCTTTCGTGGCTCCTGAATATCAAAGCTCAAAAGCCGGGGCGAAGTCGGTTTTCACGATGGACAACCTGTGGGACGGAATCGCCTCCGTAATCCTCAACCATCCCGGCACCTTGTATTTCCTCGGGAAGATGACCATCTACCCTACTTACGACAAGACCGCGCGGAACCTTATCATCCATTTCCTGAAAAAGCATTTCAATGACACTGAGGGCCTTGTGCGGCCGAAGAAAGAGATCAGGGTGACGGACAATGCCCGGCTGATGGACATCATCCTAAAAGAAGACGATGTCAAGAAGGACTACCGCCTCCTGAAAGAAGCTGTCAGGAAGCTCGGGACGAACATTCCTCCCCTTGTCAACTCCTACATCAATTCCTCCGGGTCGATGAAGATGTTCGGATCATGTGTCAACGACGAGCTTGGGGATGCCATAGAGACCGGAATCATGATCGGCTTTGACGACATCTACGCGGACAAGAAGGATCGTCACATGGAAGCGTTCATCATGAACCAGATCAACAAGTTCCGCAACCGGTTCCCGAATTTGTCCAATTCCGCTGAAGCGAAGTTGCGGGAACACATTGAGAGGAGCCGGGCCAAATCGATGGAAAGTTTCCACAAGGAGCTGGGCAAGCAGGCCTCCCCTGATGTTGAATTCCTATAATATTCATTTATAATCAATTAGTTTATCATGAGCTTATTGCATGTAATCAACCACCCGATGGTCCAACACAAGTTGACCATCATGAGAGACAAGAACACCGGTCCTAAAGATTTCAGGGAGCTTTTGAATGAGATTTCCCTGCTGATGGGTTACGAGGTCACAAGGGACATTCCTCTTGAGGATGTCGAGATCGAGACTCCTATCTGCAAGATGACCGCGAAGGAGGTTTCCGGACGTAAGCTGGCGATCGTGCCGATCCTGCGCGCGGGATTGGGCATGGTGGAGGGCCTTCAGTCCTTGGTTCCGGTGGCGAGAGTAGGACATATCGGCTTGTACCGCGATGAGAAGACCCACACGCCTGTGGTGTATTACTGCAAGCTTCCGGAGGACATCCAGGATCGTCTTGTGATCGTGACGGATCCGATGTTGGCGACTGGAGGAAGCGCTTGTGACGCGATTACGATGCTTAAGGAGAAAGGTTGCAAGAATATACGTTTGATGTGCCTTGTGAGTGTGCCTGAGGGGATCAAGAGGGTGCAGAGCGAGCATCCGGATGTGGACATTTACACTGCAGCGGTGGACGACTGCCTCAACGAGAACGCTTACATCGTTCCCGGCCTGGGCGATGCCGGCGACCGCATCTTCGGCACGAAGTAAGAAGCGCGCTTCTTACTTCGTGCGAAATCTACCCCCCTGCGCCCCCTATGGGGGACTGAGGGGCGTTCCCCTCAGACTCCCTGAACTCGCTACGCTCGGAACGTTAGACGAGGAACTCAGCCCCTGGAGGACCTGTCCACCCCCGGACAGGAGCTAAGCTCCTCGTTGCCAGATCTTGATTTGAGGAGCGCCATCGGACGATAGGAGAAATGAATAGTTTATAATGTGCTGATTATGATGAAGAGGGTTTTAATAGCGGTCATTGCCTTGGGGACCAGCGTCATGTCCTGGGGACAGGCGCTGGATTCGAGGCTGGGCCATGGCGGGGAATATTCCTGGAAGATGGCCAAGGCTTCGGAGGTCAAGGCGACGTCGAGGGATTTGTCCTCGGCGGAGTTCGACGACTCGAAGTGGATGGAAGCCATCGTGCCGGGGACCGTTTTGACTTCCCTGGTGGAGAACGGAGTGTACCCGGAACCGTATTACGGGACCAACAACAAGATCTCCGAAAAGAAGATCCCCGACATCATAGACACCGGCCGGGAATTCTGGACATATTGGTTCAGGACAGAGTTCGACGCACCGGAAGTAGCTGAGGGAGAAAGGCTTTGGCTTCATCCTCAAGGCATCAACTACCGGGCGGAATTCTGGCTCAACGGCCACCTCGTCAGCGAGATGGCCGGGATGTTCAACGACGACCTCATCGACATCACGGACTTCGCCGTCAAAGGAGGTCGCAACGCGCTGGCCGTCCTGGTGAAGCCCGTGGATATTCCCGGAACCACTATGCCAAAACCCTGGGGAGCGCCTGGCGAGAACCGCAACGGAGGAGACGGCGACATCGGTTGGAACACCACCCAGCTGATGACAGTCGGTTGGGATTTCTCATACGACGACGGCATCCGGGACCGCAACACCGGCATCTGGAAATCCGTCGAAGTGTTCAAGACCGGCCCGGTCCGGCTCGACTCCCCTTTCATCCGAAGCGCGTTCCCCGAGCAGGACTATTCCGTCGCCGCCCAGACCATCTCCGTCGGCCTCGTCAATCCTGCCAGCGGTTTCCAGAACAACGAGCCGGTCAAATGCTTGGTCAAAGGAGAGATCGAGGAGACCGGAATAAAGTTCTCCAAGGAAGTCTCCCTTATCCGGGGCGAGGAACCTACCATCACCTTCTCGCCGGAGGAATATCCCCAACTCTCGATCAAGAACCCCAGGCTCTGGTGGCCTAAAAACAAAGGCTCCCAAGAGCTTTACAAACTCAAGCTAACCGTCTCTGTCGACGGGAAGGTCTCCGACTCCAAAGAGGTCACCTTCGGGATCCGGGACGTGAAGGTCACGACCGACACGCCTGACGGATCGAAAGTGTTCATAGTCAACGGAAAACGCATGTTCATCCGAGGCAGCAACTGGATCCCCGAGGCGATGCTCAGAACTGGCGACGAGCGCATGCGGACCGAGATGGCCTACACCGACCAGTCAGGGATCAATTTCCTGCGGCTTTGGGGCGGAGGAATAGCCGAGAGCGACCTTTTCTACCAGCTTTGCGACGAGTACGGGATCATGGTCTGGCAAGAGTTCTGGATGACAGGCGACACCAGGCACCCTCATGACAAGTCAATATATTTCAATAATGTGGCCTCGACAGTCAAGAGAATCCGCAACCACCCCTCAATCATCTTCTACGTCGCCTCCAATGAGAGCACTGAAGTCACCGGGACTCCTGCCCTGCTGGATGCCCTGGACGGGACACGTCCCTACCAGATGCAGTCCGAGTGCGACGGCATCCACGACGGGAGCCCCTACAAACAGGTCAATCCGATGCGCCACTACACCAACACGGCCTCCGACCGCGGCAGCCGGGTGGACGGTTTCAATCCTGAATATGGTGCCCCTACCCTGCCGGTCATCGAGTCGCTCCGGAAGATGATGCCCTCAGACAAGCTCTGGCCTATCGACAAACCCACATGGAACTATCTGGACGGCAATGGTTTCCACCTCATGGCAACACTCTACGACGACATGGTCCGCTGCTATGGGGAACCTTCCGGCATTGAGGATTATGCCCGGAAAGGACAACTCGTCGGGGCCATGAACTCGAAGAGCATCTGGGAGGTCTGGAACTACAACCGTCTGGACGATGGAGACCGGTTCTGCTCCGGGCTTCTGTTCTGGTATCACAACTGCCCCAATGTGCAGGTCTGCGCCAGAATGTGGGACTACTACCTCGAACCGACGGCATCGCTCTATCACACAATGCATTCCTTGGAGCCGCTGCACGTGCAGTTTGACTATCTGAAGAATACTGTCAGCGTGATCAACGACTCCCTGGAACCGGCTTCAGGACTCAAGCTGAAAGCCAGGTTATACGACCTTTCCAGCAAACTGGTTAAGACCTGGGAAGCCTCGATAGACATTCCCGCAGAAAAGGCCCTGGACGATGTCCTGACCCTGGACCTCCCCTCTTCAATCTCAAAGGTCCATTTCATAGATCTCCAGCTGACCGACAAGTCCGGGAAGACAGTTTCAGAGAATCTTTACTGGCGTTCATCTGACGAATACGAGGGACCTCAGACCGTGACAGGCCCCTGCACGTCTGGTTTTGAATCCCTGCGGGATATGCCCAAGGCTACCGTCAAGGTCAGCAGGCGGAACCTCTCCGACGGAAGCATTGAAGTCACTCTGAGAAACACATCGTCCAAGATAGCGTTCTTCAACAGGTTGCAGCTCCGCGACTCTTCAGGAGAACCTGTCCACGGGACCATATATTCCGACAACTTCATCACCCTGCTGCCGAAAGTTTCCAAGACGATCCGGATCAAGCCAGCCGCCAGCCATCAAGGCGACCTCAAGGTCTTCTTCGAAGGCTGGAACACTACTCAGAAACTACTGTAAACCAATCAAATAAATCCAAAATGAAAAAACTAAGAACTCTTATCATCCTGCTCAGCGCATTGACGCTGACAGCGACCGGCATCTATGCCCAACAACCACAAGGTCCGGAATTGCCCGAACTGATGAGCCTAAAACCATTGGAAAGAAACGACGATGAGACAGGGAAATACTTGGAAAACACTGCTTGGGAACTCATATTCAAGACTGTTCCCCAGGTCCAGGAATTCACCGCTAAGCTTTGTGAAAGAGCCAAATGGGACCGGAAGATCCTCAATGAGATGATCAACGGTACCAGGCCGGAAGATGAGGTCTTCGCACAGAAACTCATCGATGAGAGCAAGAACTTCGTCCAGTTCATGATCAACCTCTACCTCATCGCCGAGAACCACACAAACGTCAAGATGGTCAAGAACTCGAATGGAGAGTGGGCATATTCAATGTCTCCATCGCCTGAATTCGAGACAAATCTTTGGGTGAATCATGTCCCCAGGGCGAAACCGAATGAGAGATCCACCGGCTACGCCGTCTGCTACAAGAATGACCAGTATCAATTCTGCGAGAGGCCGCTTGGCGGTGGCTACACTCCTGTCATCCTTGACGACGACGAGATGTACATTGCCAAGGTAGCGGTCAACCTGATGCGTAACATCGGGGTCATCTACGAATCCGGCGCCCTCGCGATACTGAAGGAATGGTATCCTAATGAATATGACCATAAAAGATTCGAGCAGGCCTACCAGACTTGCCTTCTGTACCTCAGCATCGTGACAAAGGCGATCGATGACAATGACAAGATCCCGATGGAGTACCAGCCGATGCCTAAGGCGGGAGCGATGAACGCCTCGATGAAGGCCAAAGTGCTTCCCCTGGAGAAGGCGATCACAGACAAGGTGGTGGATTGCGTGGTGACTTCAGACGGTTGGCAAGTTGAGACCAACGCCGCCGGACAGCCCATCAGAAGGGTTATTTTCGGCTACTCAATAGTCCAGACAAGCAAAGGTAAGCAAGCCACCAAAGTGTCCTGGGCCCAGGAGTACCAAGGCGACGGTACCTATGGTCCTGTCCATGCCTACGGAGTAGGCGGAGGCCAGTTCTATGTCAAATAAACGTACATGAAACGTAGGGATTTCCTTAAGATCGGGTCGGCGGCGACAGGAGCGGCGCTTGTCGGCGGGGCTATTCCCGCCGCTGGAGCGGAGAAAGCGAAGCTGTCAACAGACAACATCGCTGTCGAAGGTTATGTCAAGGAACCGGCCCGAAAGATCCCTGTGATCGCCTCCTGCGACATCCTGGTTGCCGGAGCCGGCCCCGCGGGATTCGCCGCCGCTCTTGCCGCCGCGAGGGAAGGCGCCAGCGTCATATTGCTGGAAATGAACAGTTTCCTTGGTGGTCTGTGGACCGGAGGATCGGTTCTGCCGCTCAACTGCATGGAGGCGAAAACCGCCTCCGGGTGGAAGCAGGTGGTCTATGGGATCGCCGATGAGCTCGCGGTCGAGCTCAAGGACATGGGGATGTCGATCCAACCCGGGCGCTCCCCTGTCGTTGATCCCGAAGCCACGAAACACGCCATGCGCCTGATGGTCAACGCCGCCGGGGTGAAGGTCCTGTACTTTGCCCATGCCGTGAATATCATAAAGTCAGGCGACCGGATCGACTCTGTGATCATCGAGAGCAAGAGCGGCCGCAGCGCCATAAAAGCCAAATATTACGTGGACACCACCGGCGACGGAGATCTCTTCTTCTGGGCCGGCGAAAGCTACCGCTTTGTCAAACACCATATCGGTGCCATGTGGCGCGTCGGCAACCTCAAGGAGGACAATGCCCATGGCAGCATGACACCGATAAAGGGTGTTGGGCTGATGCACACCAACGGGGAATATGACCAGGATGGACTGGACATATTCAACATGTCCCGGCTGAATGATTCCTTGCGGCAATATATGTGGGACAAGACCCAGGAACTGAGAACGAAAGAAGGCTGCGAGGAGGCTTTCCTGATGGAGACTCCACCTCTTCTCGGGGTCAGGGTCACGAGGGTGCTGGACAGCCTCCGAAATGTCTCGATGGCCGACGCTATCGGACAAACAACCTATGAGGATGTTGTCGGGATCGCCGGCGTCGATATCGATTGTGACCTGGACGGGAATAAATACAGTGTTTGGGACAGGCCTGCCTGGCAGATTCCCCTGCGGTCTCTCCTTCCAAGAAAAACCCCGAACCTGGTCGTGGCGGGGCGCTGCTTCGGTTACGAGGCCGACATCACTTACGATGCCCGTGAGATAGCCACCTGCCTTGTTACAGGCCAGGCGGCCGGGGCCGCGGCGGCCAGAGCCCTTCTCGACAGATCAGCCGTGCAAGACACCGAGCCCGCACGTGTACAGGCCATCCTCAAGGCACAGGGAGTCAGGATCTAACTTTTCTCATATTCCTTCAAGGCAGCGAAAGCCTTTGGGGCAAGGATGATTATCGCGACCACATTGACCCATGCCATGAGGCCGACACCGATGTCACCGAGTGTCCAGACCGTATTCGCTTCTTTGACCGCGCCAAAGACTACGGCGGCAAGAATCACGGCCTGAAGGATTCTGATCATCAAGTTCTCCTTCTTTCTGGAGAAATTGTCCTTCAGGCTGCAAAGATACATTATGCTGGATTCTGAATAGAAATAATAGGCCATGACCGTCGTGAACACGAAAAAGGCCAGGGCAACGCTCACGAAAACGCTCCCGAATCCTCCGATGACCGAATCGACGGCAGCCTGGGTATATCCCACATAATTGGCTCCGAGTCCAGGATCGTTCGCCACCAGCATTTCTCCTGTCTTGGCGTCAAGGATGTTGAAGGTGCCGGCCGAGAGGATCATAAGCGCGGTTGCCGTACAGACCAGGAGGGTGTCGACGTAGACGGAAAAGGCCTGGACAAGGCCCTGCTCGGCGGGATGCTTCACGTCAGCGGACGCTGAAGGGATAGCTCCAGTTCCCTGCCCCGCCTCGTTGGAGAACAACCCGCGCTTCACGCCCATCATGATGGTCGATCCGAGGATTCCTCCGCACAAAGGATTGATTCCGAACGCGTTCTTGACAATCAATGAAAGGAGGCCCGGGATCGCCTTATAATTAAGGGCAAGAATCACTATGGAGATGAGGATATAGACGACCGCCATGACAGGGGTGACCAGCGCGGCGGCTTTAGCGATCCTCTGAACTCCTCCGACGATCACCAGTCCCAGGATGAAGGCGAGGACTAAACCGGAGATCAAAGGGCTGATCCCAAAGGAGTTATATGCGGCGGCGGACAATCCGTTGGACTGCACCGTGGGAAGGAGCAGCCCCGTCGCCACTATCGTAACAACAGCGAACAATATTCCCATCCAGCGGGCCTTGAGGCCTTTCTCGATGTAAGTAGCTGGACCTCCCCTGTAGCCTGTGGGGTGGGAAAACTTGAAAATCTGGGCCAGAGTAGACTCCACGAAAGCTGTGGAAGCCCCGAAGAAAGCGATGACCCACATCCAGAAGACCGATCCAGGCCCGCCGAGGGCAATCGCCGTCGCGACTCCCACGATATTCCCGGTACCAACCCTTCCGGAAAGAGCTATGCAGAAGGCCTCGAAAGATGAGACTCCTTTGTTGGCGGACTCCTTGTCCTTCTTGCGGAAAAGAAGGCGGGTCATGAGGCCAAAACGCCTCAACTGGACGAAACGTGTCCGAAGGGAAAAATACAAGCCGGCCCCGACAAGCAGGACAACCAGCGCCGGACTCCAGACGACATTGTTAACCGCGGATACAATCTTCTCTAGCATGCCTAAAAATAAGAAAATATCCTTGATAATCAAAATAATAACAAAAAAAGGCCGGCAGTTTGCCGGCCTAAAACGTCGCGATCGGAACTATTTTTCCTCCTTGGGAGTAAGGGCGCACCAGACAATGGCGCTGAGGGCACCACCGATGAGCGGGGCGACGATGAACACCCAGAGATCCTTCAGGGCCTGACCACCAGCGAAGAGGGCGGGACCGATAGAACGGGCGGGGTTGACGGAGGTTCCTGTGAGGTTGATGCACACGAGGTGGATCAGCACGAGGCTGAGACCGATGGCGAGACCGGCGAAGTTGCCGGCTCCGACCTTGCTGTCGGTGGTTCCGAGAACCACGAGGACGAACAGGAAGGTGGCAACGACCTCAACGAGGAAAGCTCCACCGACTCCACCGGCTCCGGCGACACCGTTAGTGCCAAGTCCGGCAGGGTTGGCACCGGCGAAAGCGGCACCAGGCTGGGCCATGGTCTTCGCGAAAAGAAGAAGGCATGCTCCGGCGATGATGGCACCGATGATCTGTCCGCACCAGTAGCCGCAGGCATCCTTCCAGCTCATGCGGCCAGAAAGGGCCACACCGAGGGTGATGGCAGGATTGATGTGGCAACCGGAGATTCCGCCGATGGTGTAGGCCATGGCGATGACCGAGAGACCAAAGGCCGCGGCGGTCGCGAACAGGCCGGCCGGAGTGCCGCAACCCACGAACATTGCCGTGGCGCAGCCGAGGAAAGTCAGGACAAATGTCCCGATACATTCAGCGATGTACTTTCTCATAATGTTTTGTTATTAAGTGATATTAACAATAGTTGTTATACCTTTTACCATGCCAATTTACAAAATTCTCCGGTTAAATCCATGATTTTTTATAAATTTACATCCGGAACTATAACCGATTTTATTATGAATACCCACGTCGTAATAATGGCTGGAGGAGTCGGAAGCCGTCTTTGGCCTGTCAGCACCCCCTCGATGCCAAAGCAATTCATAGATTTGCTCGGGATAGGTAAGACCCTCATCCAGATGACTGTCGACAGGTTCAGACCGGTCTGCGATCTGGAGAGATTCTGGGTTGTCACTTCCGAGGCGTATGTGGACATCGTGAAGGAACAGCTGCCAGGCATTCCGCAAAACCACATCCTCGCCGAGCCAGTCCCAAGGAACACCGCCCCATGCATCGCCTACGCATGCTGGAAGATAAACGCGGAGTTCCCTGACGCCAACATAATAGTCACCCCCGCGGATGCCCTGGTCATCAATGTCCAGAAGTTCGCCGCCGCGATCCGCAAGGCCCTGAATTTCACGGACGGGACCCACAGGATTGTCACCGTGGGGATCGAGCCTTCCAAACCGGAGACAGGCTACGGCTACATCCAGGCGGAGGAAAGGCTTCCTGACGAGATCGTCAAGGTAAAGGAGTTCAAAGAGAAACCGGATCTTAAGACAGCCGAGTCATATCTTGCAGCCGGCAACTATTTCTGGAATGCGGGAATATTCGTATGGAGCTGCAAGACAATTATTTCCGAGCTCAGGGAGCATGCTCCCCAGATCGCCGGGATAATGGACTCGATCGCCGCCTCGTTCGGGACATGGAAAGAAGAGGAGACCCTCAAGGAGCTCTTCCCCACCTGCGAGAAGATATCCATCGACTATGCCGTCATGGAGAAATCCAAGGATATTCACGTGATCGCCAGTGACCTCGGCTGGTCGGACCTCGGGAGTTTTTCCTCGATAAAGGAACATATCCCCATGCCCCACGAAGATCCTGTCCCGGACGGAGGAGCCGCCAAAGCCATAGATGGTGGCAACAAGGTTATCGGCAAGGACATCAGGCTGTTCGGTTGCGAGGGTTGTATTGTCCATGCCGAAGACGCGAGGAAGGTGGTCGTCTCCGGCCTTGATGGCTATATCGTGGCTGTCAGGGACGGGAATGTCCTGGTCTGCCCTATTTCCGAAGAACAGAAGATAAAGGATTATTCCGCCGATTGATTCCATGGAACGGAAACATTTCAAGACAGTAGTCATCTCCGATCTCCACATGGGGTCCCTGTACGCCAAGGTCGAGGAGCTTACCCGCTTCCTTGAGAGATTGACCTGCGACACGCTGATCTTGGCCGGTGACATCATAGACGGCTGGCAGCTCAAGAAGATCGAGGACAAGTGGACGGTCAGGGAGTCCGCTTTCATCAAGTCAGTGATGGAGCTGATGGAAGTCTTCCACACAGAAGTTATCTACGTGACAGGCAACCACGATGACTTCCTCGACCACATCACTCCCTGCCAGCTGTTCAACATCAACATCGTGAATGAATACACGATCGACGACAAGGGCGGGCGCTATGTGGTGATCCACGGACACGCGTTCGACAGCATCACGAGCCATTTCAAGTGGCTGTCGAACTTCGGAGACACAGCCTACAATTTCCTCTTGAAATTCAACAACCTTAAGAATAGGGCCAGGGATAAGCAAGGGAAAGAGAAGTACTCATTCTCGAAGGCCTTGAAGCATGGTGTCAAGAAAGCGGTGAACCTGATCTCGGGCTTCGAGTCGGACCTCGCGGAGTTCGCCAAGTCCAAGAAATGTGACGGGATCATTTGCGGTCATATTCACCACCCGGAGGACAAGATTCTCAAAAATGGGATCCGTTACCTCAACAGCGGAGACTGGGTTGAGAGCCTGACCGCTTTGGGCGAGGATGAGGACTGTCAGTGGAAGGTGCTGAAATATGGCGACTTGGTGACTGAAGGCGTTCCGATTGACTAAAAAAGTTTAAAAAAAGTCTAAAAAATTTGGTTTTTTCACCCGAAGGATATAAATTTGCAGTCCCGATTCGGAAATGACCGAAACGACTGGAAAGAATCGTTAGCTCAGTTGGTAGAGCACAACACTTTTAATGTTGGGGTCTCGGGTTCGAGCCCCGAACGGTTCACTAAAGAGCCACGTTCTTTAAAAATGCTTTGTTAGCTCAGTTGGTAGAGCAGCTGACTCTTAATCAGCGGGTCTAGGGTTCGAGTCCCTAACAGAGCACGTTAAAACCCCTCCAGAGACATCTCCGGAGGGGTTTTTCGTTTTATTTGCACCACGGTTGCACCACCAAAAGCCAAAGGCCGTGTTGCGTCGGATTGCGTAAATTTTGGCTTAATCATCTAAAAATCAACCCGTTATTATAGATTTTTCATAACTTTGTCAAAACTAGGCAAAGCTATGGATAACTTCAAGGAATCAAACAAAACCGCCATCATCTTGTTGATCATTTTCCCAGTCAATATGATGATGGCGGAACCCCTTCTCCCCTGCCGGTCATACAATGCCGCCAAGCCCAACGGCAGGGAGTCGGGATCCATATCGTCCACTGTCCCAAGAGGGCTATCGCCCTGTGGGAAGAGTGTCCGCAATAGGACAGCGAGAGGGAACGGAGCAAGCACCGTTCTTCTCGCTCCTGCGGAGGGCTGGCTATAACTAATTTATAGATAACGTATAAACTATGAAGAACTCAAAAACACCTATCAAGATGACCACTGTCAGCGTTGACGCAGCGACGCGTGACAGGGTCAACCAGGAGGCCGAACGCCTCGGCCTGTCCCAGCGGCAGATGGTCGCCCGCATGGCTGAGGCGTATGACCTCTCTATCCAGAAGGGTTCTGAGGATGCACCCATTGAAACCAAGGATGTTTACGATGCCTTAGACAAAGTCCTCAAGCGGGACGACAGGATCGTAGCCTTCATCAAAGAACAGGAAAAGGTGCTTCTCAACCCAATCCTTTTGAGCGTACAAACCACGGACGCTCGTATTAATCAATTAATCAAAATATTATCTAATCTTGAATAAATTATGGAAGACAAAGACATGAACATCAAAATGCAGAACGCCGCTCTGAACGGCGAACGTAACAACGGCAGCTGCCGCAAACTTGCAGAGTACCTCGGACATGAGGACACTGACCGCATCGACGCAGGGAAGAAGCCACTCCCCTTTACTACCCCGGATGGTCTGGAAGTGAGTAAAGAGGAGGTTATTGAGAAGATCGACCGCAACCATTGTCATCTCTCCAAGAAGGATGACAAGTTCTTCGGCATAGTCATCGCTCCCTCAAGGAATGAGATTATGGCAATGGGATCAAATGAGAGGGATATTTATCGAGCCGGAAAGAAACTGGCCAAGGCTATCTCTGACGCTTATGCTGAGAACTTCAACCATCCGGGAATTGTTGACCGCTCGGATCTCGTTCTCTACTGGAAACCTCACTTCACCAGAGGGGACAATGGAGATCTTCAGTTCCATATCCATGGGATTGTCTCCCGCAAAAGCAGACCGGGATATGACGGCAAATCGGTCAAGCTTTCCCCTATGACCAACCACAAGGACACCAAGGACGGTCCCGTCAAGGGTGGATTCAACCGTAACGCGTTCTATTCCAAGTGCGAACGCATATTCGACAATCTATTCAATTACGAGCGGTCAGTGACTGAGACCTTCGAGTACAACAACACGATGGCTCACGGTACTCCTGAGGAGAAGGCAGCGCAGGCCGAGAGACTGGCTGAGGAGCAGGGGGACAATATCGAGAATGCCGTCAAGGCAGGAATCGCCCGTCGCAGGAAGAATCTCAAGGACAAGGCAGAGGTCGAGGAGATCGCCATGGCTCTCAGCCAGACTCCTCCGAATGTCCCACCCAGCGGCAAGGATCCTGTCGTGGATGCCTTCGACCAGGCTGACCTCTCAGTGACTATCCTGCACCTCTTCGAGATATCCGCATCCAAGGAGGCTCTTGACATGAACCTCCTGGCGGCGGGCGTGACCATGACGATCACCACAGGGAAGAATGGCGGCGTAACGGAGATCGTTTTCATCCACAAGGGGCGCAAACTCTCCGCCTCCGACATCATGGGATCTCCTGACCATCACCGCCTCCTCGCCCGCTGGGAGGCCATCTCCGGCCAGGCTCCTGAAAGCAAGATCGTCGCAAGATTGGAGGCGGACAAGGCCGAAAAGAAGGCTAAGAAGTTGGCCAAGCAGGTTTCCGAGGTCAACCCTCCCAAGAAAAAGATCGGAAGAGGAATATAAGTAACCTATAATACCCTATAACCATGATAGAGAACAACGAGATAGCCAAGGCTCTCGGCCAGGTGCCGGAGCTCGTCGCAAGAACCGACACCCTAATCGAGGACAACGCCCGAAAGGATGAGATCATCGGCAAACTCCTCCAGAACCGGATGAAGGCCGAGATCCCCGCCTCCGAGGTGGAGAAGGTCGTCCATGCCGCCACCACGGCGGTCGCCCGCACCAGGTGTGCGACTCCCGACATATCGGGAGTCAGCGCCCAGGTAGCGGACGGTGTGATGGGTATAATCAAGGCGAACATCAGGGAGGAGGTTAGCGAAGCAATCCGGAATACTGCTGAAGACATCCCGGTCAATGTGGTACACACCCACACGACCCTCAGGGAGATGGCCAGCATGGCCGAGGAGAAACTCCGCATAGCTTGTCGGATTGTCCAGGTCATCAACATCATCCTTCTGGTCATTGTTGGCATACTGACAATCTGTCACTACACCTCCGAGGAATACAACGGGCAACGCTACGCTGAAATAGCGGCATCAAAGTACACGACTAAGGAGGAAAGGACAGAAATGATGGATGCCGCCTACTCCATCAGTTTCCTTCCCAAGGAATATCTCAAAAGCCCCTCCACCATCCGTAAGCGCATCCGCAGCAACGAGCAAATTATCCGGCAGCGGAAGAAGGAAGCGAGGGCAAACAAGGGAAAGTTCTCGACAAAGATTCCTTTGGAACCCTAGAATGTTTCCTATAATTGGGTGCCGGTCGGAAGAGTATTTCGGCATTTGGGATAGTTGGGACATCCGTAGAACTGTTCATTCTTGGCGATGTTGGTCGCATACCATCCGGCGAAGCCGGGGTGCGGAACGGCCGCAAGTACGTGACCAGAACGCCTGAGCGAAGAAGGAGCAGCCTCACAGTGGAGGTGCCAGGAGTGGAGTTCGTAGGGGGCGCTCTGTGCCCCTGAGGACGGACTCAAAGCGAGTGAGCGCAGCTTTAGCGGAGCGAACTGGCTTTGATCATTTTTCTTATTATCATACCAATGAGCGCCCGCAGTTGTCTATTCAGCTAATAATCCGTAACTTCGCATACTGATTATTATAAAATAATATGGCTTATCGACGTCACTCACTCATTACGAATACCCAAATCCGAAGAACTACTTCTTCACTCAATGCGTCTATTAATCGCTACATTCGTGAAAAGGAGAAGCAGCAGGCTTTGCAAAGTGCTCAGCAGGGTTATTATCGACTTAAGGCAGAGAGTGAAGTCTTTACGACAATTCATGAGAATCTTGATTCTCTTAGATCTGTTGATAGAGCACAGCGTCAGCTAGATAATCTTGTTTTAGATAAGTATGTACGTCAGTCTTTCGATGTGCCTAAGCCAAATCTTGACTCTGCGAAGGAGAGAGTGGCTAAAGAAGCGCGAAAACAGATTCACTCGATTCTTTTCTGGACTAATAAAGAGAAGCGAGAACAATATGTTAATGATCACCTCTCAGATCGGCTTGTTGATTATACCAAGGAGTGGGAATCTAATAGGGAAAGTTTTGAAAAAGAGCAAGATAATAAAGAAAAGGCATTCAATGATAAGGCCAAAGCTGAGTATGATTCCGAGAAGTATGCTTTGGAGGAATTCTTGATTCCAACAGACAATGTAATCCTAAATAAAGCAGATAAATTACTGGAAGACATAGAATTACCATTTGATATTTCGACGAGCCTTAGCTTTGAGGAAAATGGCGGGACTCTATTATTTGATATAGAGTTTCCTGGAGAGGATATTATTCCTCAACAGAAAGGGAATCTCTTAAAGAGTGGCAAATTGTCCATAAAAGACAAGACACAAAAAGAACGTCATTATGACTATGTTATGGCTGTATGTGGCACGGCTTATAAGATTGCAGCTGATGCTTTTAATATTTCTGCCAGAATTAAGGCTGTTGCAGTTTCAGGGCATTCGGTTCGCATGAATGACAAGACAGCCACGATTAGCAATGACTATTTGTATGCAGTTGTATTTGACCGTAAGACTTTTCAGGATATAACGAAATCCGGTGATTTTATCCCTCATCTAAAATTTGCTCTCTTCCCTCATAAGATATCTCTTACTTCTCAATATCTTTTCAAGGGTATTGATCCAAAGGAATTAGACGAGGCTTCAAGTAATCCAAACTCCGCAGAAAACGAGAACTCATTTTCCGTGAATATCCCTGGTATTGGGACGGCTCTCAAATTTACGATTACCTCAAATATTCCAGATTCCAAGTCCAATCCAAATAGAGTATTTTGCCCTAATGATGGATCTGGTTTTGATTATCTTGGCTATCATGATTGGAAAGAGGTTTCCCCACAAGATATTAAGCTTGAGGATAGCGCCTCAATTCTCGACTGGAGTCATATGTATGTTTACTCGCGAAGTGATATTAACAAAGCGGAGAAACCCATCCAAACTACTTATCTACAGATAAGAAAGGCTTTCTTGAACGGGAGATTCTATGATTTGTCTGAGCCGGGGAAGACTAATTACGGATTCGTGCTCTTTTTCGACTTATTCGCTTCTTATGCAGCTGGAAAATCTGACATTCAAAAACTGTGTAAAGAGCTAGACGTTCTTACCATCGTATGCGGTAAAACGGAGCGGTATATTAAACGTACTTTTGAGAAATGTTTTGAGGAAGTACCGAAACCTAAAGAAGATAGAGATTTCGCGGCAGCCTACTTTAACCTTCAGTTTTCATAATTATTCGTTGCTTAGTTTCTTATTCTTTTTTGGAACTGCGAAGTTCTTCCAAATAACTGGCTGTAATAACGCCCGATGGCAAAGCAATAACGGCCACGCCGAATAGTGAAGACAGCATACTCACAAAACGGCCAATATCAGTAACGGGGATCATATCCCCATAACCTACCGTAGTTAATGTTACCGTCGCCCAGTATAGAGCATCGAAAAAATCCTCAAAAGTGACAGCACCGGTTATTGGATTGACATGCGGTTCAGCATTAAACATAATGAGAGCTGTGAGAAAAACATAGAAAATAGCAATCCCTAATACGGTCAACAGGACTCCTTTTTCTTTGCGAATAACCTTACCTAAAACTTGAATCTTATTTGAATATCGGATGAACTTGAAGATACGTAAGATTCTTAGTAAGCGTGTAATCCTAAATATTTTGAATCCTCTTCCAAGAATACTTAGACCTGGTAGAATAGATAATATGTCTATAATTGCCCAACCAGTAACAGGATAGAGTATAAATGACCAGATTCCTTTACCAAGTCTATAATCAGCTGTTATCCACCGAAGTAAGTAGTCTACAATAAAAAAGGCAACAGTAATCTGTTCAATAATACGAAATGTGCGAGTATCCTCTATGAACATCAAAGGGATTATGCTTGCAGTAATAGCAACAAGCATAATTATGTCATATACGAAACTTAGCCTATCGCCATCTTTTGATTGTTCAATTACTTCAAATGTTCTTTTCCTCGAAATCATTTTCTTATTACTTAAGCGATCTTAATATTCCTTCCAGCTCTCTCAAGTCTGAAACAAAAACTTGTCGGGGACGCGACCCTTCTTGAGGGCCAACAATACCAGCTGATTCCAGCTGATCTAAAACATAACCAGTCTTCGCATAACCCATACCCAAACGCCGTTGAAGATCTGAAGCAGAAGCCCGCTGCATGGCAACAACCATTTTTGCGGCTTCTTCAAATCGATTATCTAATTTAATAATCGGCCGGTTCTTATCCTCTCCAAGTGATTCAATTGGTGCCACAGGTAATGTGGAAAAAGCTAATGCATTTAAGTGTTTCGCTTTCTTCACTTTAATTGGAGCAATTATATATCTCTTTGAGACCTCTAATAAGTGGAGATAATGAGTTAATCGCTCATATGGCGAAAAGTATCGTCTTACTGAAAAGTCACGTGTAAAACCTGCTCTATCAAAACTGACAGCATATAGATTTGAGTCAGAAATGGTCGAATCACTAGTCGAAAATGATTTAGCATGGCCGATGACACTCACATTTGATACTGCATGAGAGGCATTAAAACAGGTCGCTGCAATTAGAAAAGCACAGCCTAATATAACATCTAAATAGCGACGGTTCTCATCAGTTTGAGTTTTTGTCTGCGAAAGGAACTCACTAGGGATGATCGCATATCGATCTGAGTACAAAACATCTACAAATACATAACCAGAAGAATAGGCGAATGCTATTGCAATGGCAAATGGCAACGTTAATCTCGTTAAATTCTTCTCAAGTTGTTTCTGGATGTCGGCAGGGTCTGGATACAGATAGGCTCGTTCTCGTTCTTCAATCTCTCGTATTGCTTCATCATAACGAGCTTGAGCTTTTTTGTTAAATTCTACTTGATTCTCTAATTCTTGCTTCTCGAAAATGGCTTTGTCAGATTCCCATTTTTGTACTGCTTCTTTATATCTCGGATATGTATTATCGCCCACATAATCATCACGCAAAGTCTTTAATTGCCAGAACTTAATGGATTTTATTTTGGATTCCGCTTCCTTTATGACGACCTTCTCAATATCCTCGAAAATGGGGCGTGACACTGGATACTGCTTGATTTCATATTGTTGAGGCTGTGGAACAGCTTCCTTTTCTTTTAGGAAATCCTTTCCCGGGTCAAGTTTGGGTATGCGAAGATAAAAACTTTCCCAGATATCTTTGGTGGCTCTGTAATAATGAGGTCTAATTTCATTAAGCAACTCTTGTTCCTTTTCTCGAACAGGGTTCCCGTCTAAGGAAAATAATAAATTTTCAATACCATCGATGCTTATTTCACAATTGTTCTTTATTTCTTCGGAGTGACAACTATCCTCCATTGGAATAAGGGTATCAGGTTCTTCCCATACCTCGAATGAGGTCTGAGCATTATCCCAATCCCAATCAGAAAACAAATTGTCCATTTTGCTACAAATTCCAGAATTTAAAATACAAATCTGATTCAATCATTTCCTCAACCAGATCATCGATATTTGGGAAAAGGTCCATCCCTATAATCTCCTCAAGTTCGTTAACAGTCATAGCGTATTCCTGAATTCTATGATGTGTCGGCTCATTCTGCATCACGAAAGCAATTGCGTGATAACGATGCTCTTGAACAACTAAGAACGCTTTAAAAAACGCATCAGGTACTGTTACTTTGTTGTCACCAATTGTACCGAATATGTTATTGCCAACGATAGGACCGCAAATGATGTAAATACTTCCATATCGCTTTGCCCATTCTCTGCCTAATTTCTCTAACGTCAACCAGTCGTTCCCGTTGAAATCATGTTCTTGAGGACAAATATTTGTCAAAAAAAAACTTTCATACATTGCTGTACGAGACCACTTCATATCTGCTGCTGGTGCCATGTGGCCTTTGTCCCATCCTGTTCCACTATAGTCTTCCCTCATCGCCTGTTTACCTTTATAGTTCAGATCCATGCTGAATCCGTTACCGCGAGGGAAGGGGCCATCCACTTCGGATGAAGTCAATTCGTATGCTACCCAATTGGGGATCAATGTTTTTGAGTTGTAGGATAGAGTAAACCCTTCGTAAACGATAATTCTGTCAGAATCCTTAAGTGCAGGGATTTCGTAACTATCTTTATTAAATGGTATACTCTCATGACGTACAGAAATACTTTGAGCCAAAACTGATTGGCTCAGAAGGACTATTGAAACAATTCCTAAGAAAATAGATAATAGAAACGATCTCATAGTATCGGGTGCAAGTTAGGACTTTGTTTCCTAGATGTAGCAAATAGGCCGCAACATTCAGAGCGTAGAGCGCAGCCATCACAAAAAGGCTCGAAGCGATTCTTCCAGTCTGAAATAGATTTTTTAGCAAATGGCCAGATACATTCAGGAAGAACACAATGGGTGAGATTGAATATAGACACATCCAATCCTGCGGAGGCCAGAAACAATGTTGCTTCACACAAGGGTTTTGCCATATCTACAGGATCAATCCATACTTTGTCAGCGTTTCTTATTGTATATCCCGTATATTCCAGTCCCATCAAAGAGATATATCTCACAAACGGAAGATTCCGGTAAATGAAGTTAGCAAGTTTAGGAAGACGCTTGTAATTCAGTTTAGTCAGTACAACCCTTAGTTCTATATCGAACGACCACCGGGCGAGGTTATACAGCCCCATAAGAGTATCCGTAAATGCACCTTTTGCTCCAGCAATGAGGTCATGATCCAACTGGTTGTCAGAATGTAGTGGAATACCCAATAGGATCTTTTTGGGACCAATTTCACCCAACCGATGGGCAAACTGCTTTTCCGAGAATGCACGGCCGTTAGTCAGGATATGAATCTCTGTATCTGGAAGTGTTTTGCGAATATGACGTATTAACTTAAAGAAGCGATCTCCCAGGAGTGTCGGCTCCCCTCCTGTTACGCCCATAGAGGGAAGTTCTTTCGGAGCAGTATCAATAAGTTTGATATTCTTGTTCCAAAGAGCATCGATATCGTTCTTTTCTAATGGTGGCTGGCAGCACATCAGACATCGATTGGAACACATTGCCGTTGTGAACAATGCATTATCGTTGGAATGTATGTCGAAGGTGTCCCTCATTATCTTGTGCCACTAATCCAGTTCATGAAAATGGGGAGTACTTCCTCGGTACGTTCATCAAGGAGTTTGAAAATGTACTCAATAATTGCCTTATTCTTCTTGCAGATTGTTGAATCTGGTCTGTACCCATAAGCATCTCCCTGGGTTGAGTAATTCCTAACAGGATCTGCCCCGCAAATACTCTGGTAGGCACACTCAGAACAACCCGCGATGCATTCTGTTGCCCATATTCTAGACAGATCCTGAGCCTTTTTACCATAGAAAAGATCCTCATATTTGTCACTTATCTTTCCAAGACGGAAGGTATAGTCTTTGTTCTCAGCAAGCATCCGAGATTCATCCGATGCATAGACATAACCATCATAGTTATAAACAATGACGCCATTAATGATACCTGCGGGAGTCTGTAAGTCAACGAAACCAATTGGGAAAGGAGTAAGAATCTTCCGTAGAATAAGAGCCGTAAATTCTTCCACAAAACTCTCTCCCCGCTTGTTCAACTCTAGAATATATTCCAAGGCTCGCTCATAAAACTCAACGAATGCATCAAAGTAGGATGGCCAATCGTTGTTCTCACGAGCCAAACCATAAGGGTTCAGTGCGCGAAGAAAGACGCTATGAAAGCCGTTTTCCCGATACGCATCAATAATCTCACGTGGATAGCGAAGAGACTCTTCTGATGTTGTCATCAGTGCCGATACCTTATCGGCGCCTAGAGTAGTACGAACCTTCGTAATCCCCGCAGTCACTTTTTGATAACTGTCAGTCTTCCCTCGGTTATGGTTGTGGAGGTATTTCGGCCCGTCCAGAGAAGTTGAAAATACCACGTTATATTGTTTACAGAACCCCAGGAACTCATCACTTACATTGACGCTATTTGAACATATTACATACGTCATATGCCGCCCCTCTGTCTGATTCTTCTGCTCGGCATACAAAATGCCTTTCTGAATTAGATCACTTACCAGCGTGGGCTCACCTCCCTGGAATTCCATAGTCAATTGCTTAGCCGGAGACCGGAACATCAAGTCAACAGCGGTCATTAAATCCGACTCTTTCATATCGCACCCCTTGAAGTTGCTATCGCGACTTGACGCTTGGCAATAGATGCAATTCTGATTGCATCGTAGTGTCATGACAAAGATATGAAGGGCCGTAAAACTGTCAAGGAAGCTCTTCCTGGTTGCCAATCTGGTGGCCATATTGTCCAGCAGATGAGGAACAGGGCTCTCGCTGATGAAGAATGATGCCAGCAAGTCTTTGTAAATATCTTCTTCAGGAGATATCTCACGATTAACAATGCGCTGCACACTCCCGCGAGGCAGGACTAGATAATCACCGAGGTCATTTGTGACTATCTCCTTACCTCCTACAGGCTGGAAATGGAATGGCAGTAGGTAATACATCTTAATCCTGGAAAGTAAACTCTACAAAATCGTCATTATTGGCAAAGGCCTTTGCAAATAAAAGATCCCGGATATTAGCTGTTTCTCGTGCGATTGTTTGACGATTCTTGAAATCTATGAAGTCGTTGCTTAGCTTTTCTTTGAGAGCTGCATAGGCAACAGCCCGATGGCCCTTTTTGAGAGAGAGGGTAACTGTCTGAGTATGTAACATCTCATTATTCTTACGGAAAATGAGATAATCGGAAGATAGCCAATAGAGAACTTTTTCTATTACCCAATCATTATAGATTGACGTATCAACCAGAACTTCTATACTATCGTCTTGTAATTGATGAATATCAATCATCATATTTTTTCTTTAAGAAACGTACAATCTGCGAATCTACTTTTTCTTCCCATTCTAAACCGATATCATTAAGGAATAGTTTCAGACTATCAAGTAATGATATATTGAATGTAGAAGAATCATACTTGTCCAATGTAGCCCCTTTAATATATCCTTTTTCAATAAGAAGGTTCTTCATTTCAGTGACATCCGTACCAGACATCCCGAGAGTCAAGTCCCTACTTCCCAAAGGACGATAATTCGAAGCGTCAGATGCAAGAGTTGCTGCTAGATCCTTCGAGATGGTTCCATCCTCAATTAGCCCTTTGTCTTTCTCATATGATTTCGTTGCCTCGACCATGTCGTCATTAAACACCACATCGCCAGATGTGTTCCTAGTCACTTGGTTAGTTTTGAGATAACCAAGTTTGAAAAGGTGATCAGATGCAGCCTTGATATCCGTTCCATATAAATCTTTCGTCATAGTGCGGGAACCATAAGTATGGGAAACGGGAGTAGTACCTGCCGAATAAATACCCAATTGTGTGCCAGAACTTGTCGTTCGGGCACTAGAACTAGATGACGTTGATGTTCCTGATGAACGAGTCGTACTCGTAGAGCGAGTTGTGCTTGAAGAAGAATAATGAGATGAGTGGGAAGAGTGAGAAGAACTCGAACGGTGCGAGCTATGACTACGATGAGAGCTATGGCTGCGATGACCGGATAAATAATAATCATCATCGGAAGTAATAGTAAGCATCAATTTATAACTCAAGTCTTTGTTATCACTACCCTTCTCTTCTTTAATTTCATCTTCAGGACTCTCATTAAATTTGATGAGAGGTGCTGCTTCAGCTCCGTGTGTACTAGCAATGGCTGCTACGGAAGAAGCAACAATACCTTTGATGAGGTCTTTGAAACTCTTTTTCATACTCTAAAAAAATAAAGAAATGCCTCCGAAAACAGTAGAAGATTCTGAATAATCTGCATTTGATAATGGAGTACTATAAAAACTCATCCCAAATCTTGCATCCCAATGTCGGCCAAAACATCCAATCTGCCACAAAAATGATGTTGCATGGTCATTTGACATAAACGTGTTAGTTTCAAGAAGATGATTATAAACAACACCCGCACCTAGATAAAAACCTCCATTTAGATCTAAACTGCTACACGTATTCCAATTGAATGTCACTGGTATAGAGATATAATCGCCTCTACCTTCCACTTCAATTAAATCACGATTATAACCACCCCACCACGTCTCTTCTGTAGAATCTTGCCAATATGTTCCATGGAAGCCACCTTTGGCATATTTAACCGAAGCCGTTAGGAAGAATGTGCTTTGAACTCTCCCGAATCTAATAATTGGACCTGCTGAGAGCAGATACATTTTATTGTAGTAGTCTGCACTCGCATCTATTCCTAACATTACAAAGGGATCTTTGTATTTGGAACCCTTTTCCGTTGTCGGAGATACAGTATTAGAGGAAGTACTGGAAGAAGATGATGAATAAGTGCCTGAAGATGCCGTAATATTCTTTGCTGTTGCTGCATTAAACTTATTACTAACGTAGTCTCTTGTCATTTCGTTCATCGCGTAAGAAAGAGCATTAGCTCTATCAGTATACGTTGAACGTGAAGTAAACTTGTCTGCCATTAGACGAGCAATTTTGTTGGATGCGTCTTTATCACGTTTACTACCAGGGTAACTAGAACGAAACTCCTCATATGCCTTAATTGTATTCTTTTCAACCGCTATCTGATATGCGGATTCAACCGTGAGATCAGTAATAGCAAGTGCTGCCTCTTCCTGATAAATCTTTTGAGAGGAATTCGACAGATATCGGTTATACGACTCGATAGTATTCTCTTTCGATGCTTCAAGCCATAGAGGTAGATCTTCGATCAACTGATGGACTCTATCATTAAAAGAAGATTCGGGATATTTCTTTATAAATGCCTCAAGCGATGAAACACTCATACTAGAAACTGCGTTATTATAGTCAGCTCTTTCCGTCTCTTTGCACTTTTCAAAAAGAGCCTTTGCTTCCTTGTTATCAGGATATCTTTCCAAGATCCTACTCAAAAGCGTTGCGGCTCCAGAAACATTACCACTATCATATCTTGCCTGCGCTTGTCTAATAGCAGATTCGATGTTTTGAGGAGCTGGTATGTCTACTGGAGATGCATAACAGATACTAATGGGAACAATAAATGACCCACTCAATATCGTAAAAGCAATCAAAATAATGTTAATGAATCTTTTCATCAGAATCTGGGATCTAAGTCGTTTGCGGCTTGGTTATAGTTAATAGAACCGTATTTACTGTTAAAAGATGAATTATTATAATCCATCTTTGTGAGAAATGATTTCCCAGATGTGGCGATCTGATAATCCCGATCGAAATCATCAAAATAAGTATAGTTCTTTTTAAAGTCAACTAGCTTATTACATAATGGGATAAGATTACGCGATGTATACGAATCAAGTGCAGCTTTCTTAACCGAGGAAAGACCGTCTTTGATCTCTGTGCAATGGGTCCATGGAGCTTTATTATAAGTTGCTGCTTTTGAAATACAGTTCTCAACTGCAGATTGTGTCGCGCAACTTCTACTGGAAGCGATTATGTTTTTTGCACCATAATAGCCATCAATTATTGAGGAGACTTTGTTATCTCTTAAGAAAGAGGCTATGCTTTTAATATGCTCCAAATCCCTTTCATTCCATATGGAGTGAGTGAAATATGAAGTCGAGGCAGTTGAGAAAATATCCTTAACCTTAGTTTGGGCATTATCAGCCTGAAGAGAATCTAGAGCAGACATACCCTTTGCTATATCGATATCAGACAATACCTCACGAATACTATTATAAGAAGTAGAATTCCATGCCGAAGGAAGAGAATCGACCTTTGATGTTATTTCTTTATCCAGGTTATAATAATCGATACTACCTTCTGATGTCCCCACTCTATTGAACTGGCTTACCACCAAAAAGACAAGTCCTATCGTGACTACTAGAACTAGTAGTAATTTGACGAAACTCTTTTTTTCCATTACTCTCCTGTAAAATCTTGAGCGTTACTAATCTTAGTAGAGTCAGTCACCTCATCAACCTTAGTAGTATCAATAACTGGTTGTTCTTGTTGCGGAGTACGATAGACCACTTCGTTATCAATCTTCTGAGATTGATCTGTATTTTTGCTTAATCCCTTTCCGACAAACAATCCGGCGATAAAGAGACTCAGGGCAATAAGTGTTCCGGCAAGAGAAAACAGAAGAATCTTTACCCACTTAGGGAGTCTTCTATGATGTTCGTGAGCAGCTATTCTATGCCGCTCGACAAATGGAAAACTAACGTTGAATACATCATCGGAATTCTTCCATACATCATATCCATAAAAACTCTTTTGAAGGAAAAGATCATCAAGCATTGGATTCGTTTGCGGAACAGGTATATCATATACCGGAGTATTATACTGTTCATGTTCAATATCCCCAAAACTGAACCTCATTTTAATAATCCTACTTTTGGGGGACAAATGAATTCTCTCCCTTTGGTGATTCTCAACATTCGACAGATTCACCGTGACCTCTTTGTCTTCATAATTAGTAGCTGCAACATGCAGCACGGCTTTACTCCCCTCATATATGCAGTCCTCATTAACAAGCGCATATATTCGGCCATTCTGCTCAGATCTCTTTACCGGTCTTCCGTCAAATGAAGCTTCAATGGTTTTGGGATTTATGGTACGACCATCTGAAGAGAGTACCTCGATATCAATACTCTTACTAAATTTAAGGCGGCGTTCTGAAGGTGACAGAAGATATATATCATTGCCATATACATGGAATCGAGAATTTTCATTGGGTTTGAATTCAAAGTTATCCACCAAATCCATGAAACCGTCTTTCTTATAAACGATTTTTAAACTCTCCCCCAGGGCCACCTCCTTCTTATCAGGGATTGCATCCGGTAACGATGCAATTGAAAATACTTTTCTTAATTCCTGAGATATCTTCTGGATGGATGTCCCGTCTCTTACTGTACCATCTTTAACGACGATAAGTTTATCAATATTAGCATAATCCTTTTGTTTTAAGAATGAGAATATGTCCTGAAGCTCCTCCTCGTCCTTGTAAGTCCTAAAAGCGATGACAGTCTGTCCTGTAGGATTCTGTTCAACCCTTCGCGGGAATAACGATGCCTCTGTAGGTTTAATCCTACTCAAGGCCGTTTTGGTCATCTGATCATCCATCAACCGATTACCAATCAATTGTGTCCGTAATTCTTTTAAAGCAGCAAGGACACTTATTCCTGAGACCTTAATCGATGACGGCACAAAAATCGTTATCATCTCAAGGCCTCCTCTTGAATCGTTGATATTACGTTCAATATATGAGTAATAATACCCTCGTTGATGACGATAGACCATATAACAAGAACCATCGCGGCAAACGGATTGGTAGACACCTCTAGGATCAGAAATAGGAGCCAACCATTCTGTTGCACCTAAGAACTGGTGTTGATTGGTTATCTTCTCAGGGTATGTATACGCATGTATGGTATCATTATTATACTGGCCATAAAGATCAACCTTGATGTAGTCTATTATATTGCTCATACTCTTAACTTCTAAAGAAATCTAAAAGACTGTTACCTGTACTATCACTTTTCTCGATTATTCGATCAAGAACTAATTTCGCGTATTTACCATCAAACTCACAAAGCTGTTTTGCTATGACGTTGCCAATAGAGAATGGGATTACCCTAAGATCTTTGACCCCAGCATGAGCACAGATATCCTTTAAAGTTTCCCAAAATCCTCGAAAGTATTCTTCAACGTATTCAACAGCTTTATGGGACTGTTCTTTGTACTCACAAGGAATCATATCGCTCTTTGTAACCAAGACATAAATTCCATTAACAGAAGAACTTATTATCTTCTTCTCATTCAAGTATTCAGCACATTGGTTAAGATAATCACTCATGGTTAGATGAGAATTATCATCCCACCTCCTGTCATGCCCGTTATACTCCACAACAAAGAACATGATCTTTTTGTTTTTCTTATCCTTAAGGTAGTTAAATGTCGTATCAAGTATACGTTTTCTCTCATCATCAGAGTTCAATTGGCCAAGGCTGTCGTAATAGATGCATTTGAATATCTCTCCTGCGATATCAATCATAGTTACAGGATGTGAGCGCTTCTTATCATCTTTTATATCTACCGACATGTTATAGATACACGTGTTAGACGTACTATTCGGAAGTTTGTTCACCGCATCCTTCTTAAATATGTTTTTGAGGGCGTCAAGATACTCGATTGCTCCTCCTCTGATTCTCATAACCCCTTTTGAATACGCGCGACTAAAAACTGCACCTAATGTGCATGTTTTACCTGATGCAGGAGTCCCCCAGAAATACACTTCCGTTCGCCCTTTGTCAAGAGTCGCAGGATAATTATAAATCGGCAACTCGGCTGGACGTGTATAACACATTATCTCAGAAATCCATTTTGCTCCTAGTATGTCTGCAATCTCATTCTCTGTGACAGTCTTTTCGGCAATGGCACGTTGTATCTCTTCAGCGCTATAGGCATTATGATTGATGCGTAACCCGTCAACCATATTATCATGAAGACTACGTTCTTCAATAATCTGATTAGCTTCTTTTTTGTGACGCCCAAATACATGTTGTCGAAGATAATCCTTATATGCATCAGTTGTGTTTAAACTCTGTGCGTGGCTCCAATCTTGATCATCTCTAAAGTTGTTCAGGATTGTTTTAATTTCACCTTGATGTAGAGTAGGATACTTATCCTTATAAGCTAAATATGCCGCCTCAGTGCCAATTTTACATGTCTCTAACCAAGGCAAATCACCAAGTAATAGTTTCGCTTGTGACACATATCGGCCGTAAGGAAAAACATTTAAATAGCTCTCAATTGATTCTTCTGTGGGGGCTAATTGAATCTCGGACCACCATGAATCCTCTTTTTCTGATAGACTCTGCCTACAAAGATCCGAATACGCCCCATTGGGGAATAGATTTAGAAAATCTACGTATGCTTGAGGTGTGTCTTTTTTACAGGCATTCTTCCACATCAACACCTCATTGGCAGCAATATGAGAGTGTATTTCCTCCTTCTTTTCAGCAGTTAATCCTGCTTCTTGAAGATCAGAAAGGGTGACAATACCTTCATTTAGATAATTAACAAGGTTAGCTACAGGAATAGCATTACATGTATCGAGTATTTTTTGTCTTTTATCCATAGCGTTATTCATCATCATCAGGCATCTCTACGGTGTATTTATCATCCGTCCCAAGAGATGCAATATTCTTAGGAGTAATAATCCAAGGGAGAAGAATAAGGACAAAGCACAGGATGGCTAACAATATGCCCAAAATAGTCGGGGCAGAAATAACAGTGCAGATATCCTGAAGCTTCTTAGCATTATTATTAAATGAAACGTCCTCAAAAGGAGAAATGTCAATCTCCCCTGTATATTGAACAGAACTCAACTCTTGATAATTATGAATCCATTGATTTACTGAGGAACTTACATCCCTAATATTGCTGGGCAAGTTAAGATTCCATACACTTGCCGAAGTATTTTTTAACCAGGTTTCTCTTTTGCTAAGCAAGTCTCCATTTTCATTACTACCACGAAGCATATTGCTAAGGGTAGTGCTACATTTTGAAATAATATCTTTTTTAGAAATACCTAGCGCAAGGCTATTAGTAAACAAAAGCTTATAATCCCTTGAAAACGGTTGCAGCAAACCGAGATTCTCCTCATAGATGCCACATCTGTTTCGGACATATTCCTGATATTTATCATCCAAACTAGAGGCGTCGTCGATTGCTGCTTGGTATGTGGTAGATAATAAATCTCTTTGGTTAACTATTCGAGTAAAATGAGAGAACATTACTGATGACCCCAACAATAAGATTAAGGCTATTAGTCCGAAGAGCATCTGTCCGGCTATACCAAGCCGAAGCCAACGTGTGTGTTTGGCTTTACACATCATCACTACGCATGCAATTATCAGTGCATCTATTGCCAGTATAATAATTGCGCTATTGAAAGTATTAAAGACTTGCCAATATACAAGTCCCATAAAACTAACATAAGAATAAGCTATCAGAGCAATAACGGCTAATACCCATGCAAAATTAAACCTTGCTTTCTCCATTATTTTTTCTCATTTTCAGGAAGCATCTTTACCAATTCATTAATTCGCTCTTGATATTCTTGAATCAATGCTCGTACTGCCTCATAGTCTACTTCTCTTTCTGTAGTAACTTTTTCCTTTTCTAATTCGCCTTCGACTACAGGACCAGGTAGTTGATGCCCAGGCGAAGTAGTAATCGCATCTTCATCGGTAATAACTTCTTCTGTTGTGATAACTTCTTCGTTGGGCACAACAGGCGCTGTATGAATTATCCCTCCTCCGCTACACATTTTCAAAATGAGAGAGAGAAGGAACAGTAACAGAAGTCCGAGTAAAAGACCAATGAGCCAGTTGAGACATCCGCCGCTGCGCCCAAAAAAACCACCAACCGGACCAACGCCAGCACCGAAAAGTCCTCCTCTTCCTTCCTGTTTTTGGTATTGAGCTTTGAAGACGGTGTCCTTGGTAATAGGAGCAGTCGTGTCTTTATCCCATCCAATGAAATCAAAGCCTCGCTTTGGTTTTACTCGAGGTATTACGTTCGGATTGAGAGGTATTCCATTCTGTGCACGGACCGAACTCGGGCCCTTAAGCTTACCGTCATTTGCCGCATCAAACTGAACATTGCTCGACGTAGGACCCTCTGACATTGGTTCTTCAACAACCGGCTCGATAACTGGTTCAGCCGTAGTGACTGGTTCATCAGGGAGTATCCTCTCTGTGCAGACAGCGGTAAAAGTCAAATCGCTCTCAACAACTCTGTTATGAGGTGCATCAGGCTCCCATGATGAAAACTCATAACCTTCTTCTGGAACCACAATTGGTATATCTTGCCCCCCATTTAAGACATGGCCATGCTTACGTTTAATAACAGAATCAACACCTGTAAATTCTCCTTTTCCGCTCATCTGATACGTGATCGTGTAAACACGACGATCATCAATGTCGGTACGGATTGTCATTGAGATGTCTTTCATCCCATTCAGATGAAGTCCCCAAACTCCGAATACCACGTGTCCATTTCCAAAGAAGGTAGTATAGTCAGAAATGTCGGCATTGGCATATTTGATCAAGCAATCAAAATACTGACGATCATGGTCCGGCATATCAAGCATTAGCCTCTTCAAATACTGTATGCACGCAGCTTTTTGCCGAACGGCGTCATCATAGTCAATAGTGCCTTTGAGTTCATCCAAGCGTGGGATACCAGCGTATTGTGTCGGGACGTACCAATCAATAGTACCTCCAGCCCCATTAAAAAGTGGTTCAGCAAAAGAATCTTTATACCTGCGATCTGTTACGTACTTCTGTAGTAGATGGTCAAATTCCACATATCTGTCATAAAAAGGGATACCACCTATATTCTCGACAGATATACCGCTGGCCGGTGTAGAACAAAGCTTATTTTTCCCCTTAACTGTGCTCATCTTTTACTGTTTAATTTCATTCAAGATATTACCCAATTCTTCATTGGCTATAGGGTCAAAATCAGGCAATTCACATGAATATGCATATCCAACTTTCATCCTTCCCTCCCATTTCCAAACGCTGCTGTACTGAGGGAACCGCTCCAAGAATTCTTTATCCTCGGCTCTAAATGCATTATGCTGAAGTATGTTCTTTTGCCTATCCAAATCAGCAATCAAATCGATTGATGCGCCAGAGCCGCTATCTTCCAGCAAAGCTTCACTAAGCTGAAGCCGGAACTGTTGGTTCTTTTCCGCAATGGATTTACGCTTGGCGGCATCAAAATAGTCGAAGCCAAAAGAGGTAGAAAGTCGATTGAACATCATTGAAAGATAGTCAGAAACCACTTCAACTGCACCTTCAGCTCCATAGTTTTGAATGTATTCATCGACCTTAATAATCCAGTCTGTTTTCACATTTAACTGCTTATAGAGGCGATAAAGGGTTGATACAATTCCTGAAATGGAATCAACCTTATCCTTTATCATTGAGACAGCATAGTGAGAGAGAGTCTCGTCAAACCAAAAAGCCTCAACCGCATTAACAACACTCTCAGCAACACCAACTTGCATTTGCTTAGTGGCAAGTAAACGAGCCATATCAACCCCCATATCCTGTAGAATTTGCTGGCATTCTTCAAGGGTGTCCGCTGCTGTATAGTCCATTAGAAGGTCTTCATTTTGTTTTCTGCTGTAGTCTGAACTAAGTCCGGCAGACATAAAGATTTGTGATTCTTTCCCGGACATCTTGGGCTGCGCCTTATAGTTGACCAACATGCTATGAACGAGTTCTCGAACTTTGGATTCATCCAGCATCATAGCATCGATAAAGGTGCCAAAGAAGAAAGGATCCTGACCTATCTGAGCATCTATTTGCATATTGGCACGACGTGCTTGCCTTTTAGCTTTGCGCACTTCCTCAGCAATGTCGCTAGTATGGTAATAGTTTTCCAGCAATGACCGAAGTTTAGCAATCAGAGATTTGATGTCGGCGGAAAACTTTGTCTCTCTGGCGTCGTTTAAATTCGGAGCAATGGCATTAAGCCCCCCGATGATTCGTTGAGTACCATCCTTGTTAATTGAAGCCGCAGCATCCCAAGCCTCTTCCGGATTATAAAAATGCTTTTTGACAAATTCATCTGTGCAGAAGGACTTCTTCAAATCCAACATGAAATCAGGATACGCTGGATTTGTTATTGGCTCAAGTTCCGGAGATTTATTATCTGGCCCGGGATGGTACCCAGCATAGAACTCTTTAGAGAACTTAAAATCACGCAACATGTAGATGTTGTCGAAGTATTCTTTAGAGGTCCAATTGTTGAACCAATGGTCGTTACCTTCATCAGAAAGAGACTTTAGTACCTCTCCTTCCAATACTGTGTTAAAACGTCTTCTCCAGCGTTCATCAAGGTCTGCACGCCCACGAACTTCATCATGATAAACAAGATCCTTGTTGAACCAGGTGCTGATAATGAACAAAGGAGATACTTTGGATTTTTTGATAATCTCTTCACGCGCTTCAGGCGTCTCTCCAAGATTCTTATTAACCCAGCTGTTGAGGATATAGCTCATTGTGCTTTCAGCCGATTGGTTATTATTATGGCAGAACATCAAGGAATTAATGCGCTTTGCTGCAGAGTATTTATTGAAAAGATATGAGACCTTTCCACGGCGGTAAGCCGTGGGTAGATTATTGCCATCAGACAAGCTGGCAGCCTTAATCTTCTCCGGACGACGAGCCCCAGGAAAGTCAAGAATATCCATATCCTTAAGGAAAGGATGCTCTTCTACTACATTCTCAGGAAGGACAAAATAGAGCTCTGCAGATAAAGCGCTGAGGAAAGACTTCTTGGTTTGGAGATTATGGCCACTTGCTGTGCGAACATCAGTTACAGGAATGTATTCAGAAGGCTCATTTTCCGGTTTGCAGTACATCTCGTTCAAGCGGGCGACATCGAGCATGGTCCCATGCTTACGAAGTACAGACTTGAACGGAACATAAATATTCTCTGAGAAGTCAATCTCACGGTATGCATTCACGAGATCCCTGAACAGCCGGCTGATATCTGGATTATTATCCCATAGGAAGTTGACAGCACTTAGGATTTGCTCCTCTGACATCTTCCGGACATTCTTCAGAAGGAATGAGAAGAAATCAGAATCGACAATGTTGAGGATTGCGCGGTTATACATAAGAAGAGAACGCATATACTCTTCAATATCTAGGATGTCATCTTCTGAAAGGAGAGTCTTCTCCTGGTATTCACCGAGTTGGAGAGCGGAGAGACGTTCGTTTATGTCTGCCGTTCGCAGGATCTTGTTGTTGTCATAATCGACTATCTGCGTATAATAGGCTTCACTGAGAATAAGAATAAGGTCAACAACCGTCAGAAGGCGTATTTTTAGATAGCCTTGTGGAATATTGTTATCATCGTTGTTAGCCGTAAAACGTGTTACCAAACCGGTGGCCTCAACTGTTGAGCCAGGAGCACTTGGATTGATTTCATTGATGAAATTATACTTCGTCCCAGTGGATGTATCAGTAACACAAAAGGCTTCGCCCGGTTTTGAAAGCATTGCGCTGATTAGGTATGATTTCCCCATTTGGCTCTCACCAAATGCTGCGGTAGAGCAATGCTCCTCAACTGCATACCGGACTTTGTTCAACTCTCGACGAATATTGATTAGGTCTTGGCGGAATTGAAGCTGTTCGGCTTCTGGAACGTTAGATGACCAGCGTAACGCTTTTTCAATAGCCTGAAGCTGTTTGTCAATTATGGTTTTCATCTTATTCGGCTATTTCTTTATTGTTTGCAACTATGTTGATGTTGAACTCGCCGGAATCGAGCCAGTAGCAATCCGGATCGTTGAGACTCTGAACTTCGAGTTTGAAATCCCGTATATTCAATTCGTCTCCATCATCTCCGCAAACACGCTCAAGGGTGAGCTTTTCCTTACTCTCGGAGTAATCCTCGCGTGTAAGAGTGACGGTAAGGGGGCATTTAGCAAGAATCTTCTCCTTCTCGCTTTTAACGAGGACCTGCAATTCCTGCTGGGTCAATTCAATGCCTTCGTCAAATTTTTGGTGTTTAATACGATGAGTTATACTTGCTTCATCAATATCAAACACGTAGAATGGACGAAGAGGATAATTCGCTATGTCGAACTGCTTGCTTCCAATGTACGTGGGGAAAGTTTCGACGACAAAATCACCACTGTTGACTTCAGGAGATACAAACCACTTTGAATTTCGGCGGGTAGGATTCATCTTGGAGAAATACTCCGTAGTCGGCGAAATCCGGTTGCCAAGTTCTTTCAGATCAAGAAGGAACCCATTGAAACCGCCAGCATGCGAGGCTTGATATGCAATCATAGCCCCCACTGGAACAATGGATTTTGAATCCACCAGATAGCCATTTCTATCAGCAAAAGGATACCAGTGCCCTATTCTGAAATCAGTAAGGGCGATGAGGCGATCAGGAGCAACAGCGAAGTATTTCAGGAAAATGTTTCTAATAACTTTGAGAGAGGTGGGACGTCCAGAGAGAAGCACCAGATCGCAATTGTAAGCATACATTATTGTGGCAACATTCTCAATCAGTGCATCCATAGCATGTTCTATATGATGCGTCATAATATCTGCATCATATACCCACTTGATGTCGTTAAGACTGATACCAAACTTTTCATTAAAAGCCTCAACCACAACACTACTCGGCTTTGAACCGGCGAAGATTTCATCGAATCCCACTTCCCGGTATTTTTCTCCCCGGCTCATCAGGTTAAGGAAATAATACATGATGGGGACCAAAACCTGAATATTGAAGTCCCTACGAACCATTCTGTCACGGAAAGACAGTTTGTTATGATCCTCTCCAAAGAAATCAAAGAGTTTTGAGTAGATCGTCTTTTGGTCGAATCCCTGGTTTGAGAGGAATTTTTGCAGAATACCATCTTCGCCTTCGAGAAGAATGTTGTTGATAAGTACCCTGAGCATATCATCCCCGGCATAATCAAAGCTATCCCAGAATACTGGTACTGGTTTCAACTGTGCGGATTTCTTCTCATTATACTCGTAACGGCAGATGGTAATATCAGAAGTTCCTGCACCAATATCAAGCGAACCGATAACAATGCTGCTCTTCATCTTCCCATCAATTTCTCTGGATTTCCCGTAAATATCGAAAAAGTCCTTGGCGTTGTTTTTATATCGAGTAGCCAAGACACTGTACAGATATACAAACTGGGAACAGGTGGCTTCATCGAAAATCCAAGGCGTATTATCATCACTATCCCGCTTTAGTGATGGCTCCACAGCGATATTGAGAGGGACAGCGGATGAATCAACGTTATTGTTGAACTTATCAATAACGAAGATGGCATCTTCCAGGCTTGAATGAAGAGACTTTTGCTCAAACTTGGACATAGCTGTGGGGCAGGTCAAGATTATCTTGTTGATGCGACGAGGTGTATTGATACTGCCATTGAATTCACGATACTCATGGGAGTTCACCTGTGAAATAGCTTGGGCCAGTATTTCCAAGAACGCAAAGGTCATCAAGGTTTTCCTGGAATAGTTGGCCCCAGTACCGTATCCGTCCATGACGAGCTTACCGTCATAATCGAAGTAATTTGTAATCCCCTTCAAGATAGGTGGACGGTCTGTACTGTCTTTAAGGTTCACAAAACGCCATTCTTCCGGGCGTTCTTTGATGTCCCATAAATAACGTTTAGGGCTGGAATAGGTTGACATAGTTTGTTTGCCTATTGCCATATTCGTTGCTTCGTGAGTGAGATATTCCGCCTCCCTCCCTAATCGAATAATGCTTGGCCATGTAAACTGTGTACTTCCATCAAGGTTTCCTCCGAAATCAACTTTGCTAAAAGCAAGGCGCATATCAAAAGTGTCATCGACACGATTCAGTGTTCCGTCAGGAAGCAGAGGCTGTGTGAAGTTCTGAAGCTTGAGAGATTGGACCTTCTTGAAATCGGCGTCTTCAAAAAGAATAGCTGAGGCACGCGAGTTTCCAATATCGATAATCATCTCCACGTTTATCTCTCCGATGCCTCTATCGCGTATAACTCTTACTTGAGGTAATTCAACGTTCTTTGCCACATAGCTAATCAGCATGTAGTATGATGCCAGGAATGAATACTTGTATTGAACCTGAGGAGGAATCTTGTTGATATTATCGGTTCCATAAACAAGTTTCATCAGGTAGGACCGAATCCAGTCATTCTTGCCAGTGCAGAAATCAATCATTTTGTCTGCATCTGCACATAATTGGAATTTTTTCTCGGACTCAGAGTTCCCAACAAAGACTGGGCATTCGTTGTAGTCATCGTTTGCTGCGTATCCAGTATGTGTATCGAACGCAAAAAGAACGTTTGCGCGGATTTTTCCATCCTCCTCACCTATGGGACAAATCTTGAAACGGCACCAGTTATAGGGGCCAGGAAGGAATTTGCCGGAACGTTCTACTTCATAGTAAGGAGCAGGAAGCCAAATATCAAGATACTTAGACAGTGAACAATTGTTCTTATCACCAAGCCGCATCCTAAAAAGGCTTGAACAAAGACCGATATCGCCCTTGTGTATAACACGCACCTCTGGATTGGCGTCCACGACATTTGGCTCAACCAACAGATTCCCATCGGAATCGACAAAGCCATACTTGAGCATATCGGAGTAATGGACAAACTTGTCCAACTGCTTTATCTCATAAGCATATTCAAGGACCTGCTCAACTTGTTCTTCGTCAAACCATTCATAGAAGACCTGCTTGAAGCCGTCATTCGGATCAATCAGGATTTCCCTTGAGAAAAACTGAATGCCCGAGTTCGCAATTAACGTCTGAACCATAAGCTCATTCATTTATTTACGACTAGACGCAATTAGGTCAAAGAATGACTCCCCGCATCCCGTCGTTCAGTATTTAGTGTTTCTGTAATTATTCTGCCACCGTACATACAAAACGAAAGCGTGAGACATCCGCTTGCTCAAAAATCAGGTCGTAGGATTACCTTCTTGCCTTACAAGCTTCTGTCCCACGCCGAATATCCAGAATTGGATACGACGTGGAGACGTGCTTGTTAATCTCCGGCAAAAAAAAGAATTTCCTACGTTCGATTTTTAGAAACTAACGCACACCTTCCGTGTTGTATGTAAATACAAAGATACAAATTATCCGATGAAAACATAATATTAAGTTATCCTTTCGTTTCTCCGCAAGCTTTTATAGAAGAACGCTTTCCAGTTCGATTTATTAGGATGGCGCTTGATTATTCTCGCAATCGGGCGTTTAAGCATAGTAGACTCTGGGCAACATGGCTGTGTGTGTTGGGGAAAAGATAGCGCCTACATGCTTTCATATCAGGAAGGTAATGGTCTTTTCCAGAGGAAGGCCGTTCAACTTACATGTTTCAATGAGTGAGGACATAACAGCGTTGATTGGGATCATCTTCCGAGACACTCTTTACGCTCTGGTTCAGTTATAACTTAAGCCGTATAAAGTGGTTTACAAACGGTGACTATATGCCGTATGTGATGGGCAATAGCCCTCCTGTCAAGTTGCCGAATTCGCAGGATTATTTAGCGAAACACATTACTACTGGCCATAAAGATAACCTTTTTCGCTCTTACCCGACCGTCATTCTTCGCAAATCTACATCCCATCGCCGTTTCCCTGTCAAGGGCAAGACAAGTGCCGGCTTTGGCCGCACCCTTGACAGGGAGGTGCGGGATTGTGTTGACGCTTCGAAATCCGGTTCGGGTTTAAGAGCGAAAACGTTCATTTTAAATCATTTCCATTATGTATTATTCAAAGAAAATCAAAGACAGCTCCCAGGCGGCCAACCTGATGAGAGGCCATCTGGAAGACCTTGACCATGAGGAGCTCTGGGCTTTGTTCCTGACATCGGCGAACACGCTGATCGAGGCAGAGATGCTGACCAAAGGGACTCTCTCGGCCACACTTATTGACTCAAGGACGGTCGTGAAGAGGGCGCTCATGAATAACGCCGCCTCGGTCATCATCCTCCACAACCATCCTTCCGGTGAGGCTTGTCCCAGCCTGAACGACATCCGACAGACGGCGAGCATACGCTCCGCCTGTAACCTCCTTGACATATCCCTCCTGGACCACATCATCCTTGCCGGAAAGAGGTACTTCTCCTTCGCCGAGGACGGCTCATTCGAGTTTGACCCAAACGATCCTCCTTTCATCAAATAGCAATATCATGGAACAGCTAAATCGAATCGAACTCCAAGGTACAGTGGGCAGCGTCGTCGTCCACGTTATCGGAAACTCAAGGGTTGCGAGATTCTCGCTCGCCACCAACTACGCCTTCAAGGACAAGCAGGGATGTCCTGTCATCGAGACCACCTGGCACCAGGTCACCGCCTGGGAGGGTGAACGTGTATGTGACCTCGACATGATCAGCCGGGGATCGGCCTTGCGGGTCGAGGGGCGGCTGCGGATCCAGCGCTACACGGCCTCTGACGGGTCTGAGAGAACGGCATTTGATGTCGTGGCCAGCTCTGTCACCCACTTGCCTGACTGCGAGCGCTTACAACCTCAAGAAAGGCAAGACTGACCTACGACCCTTTCTGGATCTCCGGGGACGGCGACTGCCGCCCCTGGGGAACTGGCGTCATGTTGAGTCGGGAATTCCCTGCTTCACCTCGGCAATATCCAGAGACATTGCCGTTCTGACTGTTATCGGGTGTCAAAGGTTGGCCGGAGGGTACGGTGTTGGATTCCAGTTGATTATACCGGGTCTCCTTATTTCAGATACAAAGCTACGACACGGCATCTGTCCTTGCTCCAAAACACGACGCGCCGGGATCCCTCGCTCCGCTCAGGATAGCGACGGCGACGTCTTCCGTCCGGATTTCTCCGGAAAATTCATCCTCGGTGCCCTTCTGTAATTTTCCGGGAAATTTTTGGAGCGGGATGTCCGAGTCTGTATGCTGGTATCAGAAATTAAGTTTAACCCTTTAATAATCAACATCATGAAATCAATCAACACCTTCTCACTCTCCGGCCGGCTCACCTCCGACGCCCGCTTTTTCGACAGCAAGAACGGCAAGGTCGCCCGCTTCTCAATCGCCCACAACTTCGCACAGGGAGGTCCCGTCCTCTTCATCGATGCGGTGATGTTCCCCAAGGTCGGGTCGAAGGAAGTCACCATCCCGGAGGATCTCCTCAAGAAGGGCACGCCGGTCATCATCTCCGGCTACATGAAACCCGCCAGCGTCGCCAAGGACAAGGAAGCCAAGCCCCGCCAGACAATCGACATGGTCGTCACCTCTTGCGACCCTCAAGACGAGGCCGAGGGGGCTGAATAGCCCCCCAATCTCGCCCCGCAAGGCTCCCGGCTCTCAGGGAGCCTTTCATTTTATAGATCACCCTAAAAGTCAAAGAATATGAATACAACTCACAAAAACGTTTACCAGATGGTCACGGACCGGATCGTGGAGCAGATGAGCAAAGGTGTCATCCCTTGGCGGCAACCCTGGGTCGGCGGCTCGGCCTTGGCCATCAGCTACACCACACTCAAGGCGTACTCCATCCTTAACCAGATACTACTCGGTAAGCCCGGCGAGTGGCTGACCTGGAACCAGATACAGGCCCTCGGCGGGCACGTCCGCAAGGGAGCCAAGTCAGGCTTCTGCGTATTCTTCAAGCCCATTGAAGAATACACCGAGACCCCGGAACGGGACGAAGACAACGAGACCACCTCTGGCCAGCGGGACGCACGCCGCAGCTTCGTTCTCAAATGGTATCATGTCTTCCACATCGACGACACTGAGGGAATACCGAGCAAGCTGACGACGGTACGTCCCTCATCGGTATTATCGCCCATTGAGAACGCCGAGAAGGCCATCAGGTCATACCTTGGCAGGGAGGCGACCCTGAAGTTCATCAATGACAGGGAGTCGGCCAGTGCCTACTACTCCCCCGCCCTCGACGAGGTGGTCGTCCCGATGCTCCATCAGTACGAGATCCCTGAGGAATACTACTCCACCGCCTTCCACGAGTTCACACACTCAACGATGAAGGAGACCCGCTGCGACCGCCGGTCCGAGAGCGGCATCACCCGCTTCGGCGACAGTGACTATTCCCGTGAGGAGCTGGTGGCGGAGATCGGCTCGGCCATGCTCTGCAACCGCCTTGGCATCGAGTCCGATAAGGCATTCCGGAACTCCGCCGCCTACGTCAAGTCCTGGCTCAAGGCCCTCAAGAACGACAACCGCATGATCGTCTGGGCCTCCGCCAAAGCCGAGCAAGCCGCAAGGTACATCCTCGGAGACGATGAAGTCAAATAAGGCTTTATCTATTTCTTGACAAGAACCTTCCAGGCGCCAGAACGGCTACTACCAACACGTTCGATATACCCGTCCCTCTTCAGCTTACTTAATTGCCATTTCACACCGTCCGGCGAGATTCCAGCCATCCTCGAAAGCTTTTCAACACTCGCCAACGGGTCATCAATCAGCGTATCGATAATCAGTTGTGAAGTGGATCCCAGTATTTTCGAGGATCGCTTTGGTGTAGTTTTGGTGTAGTTCTTTGGTGTAGTTTTTTGGTGTAGTTTTTTGGTGTAGTTTTTCCTACCGTCCACACCATTCGCCTGATATGGCTCTATTGTCTCGTCATTCCCTCCCTTAGAGTCTATGATGCGCTGGAAATCGGCATCTGTCAGCCCGTAGTTCACGTTTGGCACAATGGTGAAGAAGGAGGAAGTGTCTGACCGGAAATAGGGAGTCTTGTCCTCCGTGAAAGCGGTAAGTGTTGCCGTCCGGTTAACGATCTTCTTGAGACCGCTGCCTCGTTTCTCCATATAGTCCAGTTGAGAGAACACCTCGGCAAGGATGGGATTACGGCGTTTGGATGCTACCTTTCTGTAATCCTGGTCCTGTATAAAGGTCCCATCAATCATTCCTCCAGGAGAGTAGAACTCTATCCTATCATCATAGATATCGATATGAACCTCACTCCCAATAACTGTCATATCCCTATGAATTAGGTGATTCACACAGGCTTCCTCTATAGCTCTTTCAGCGTATTCGGGAAAATTAAGCCGGTAGCTTGGAAGCTTATACCACCGTTTGGCGGTGTTCGCTTTCACGAAACTGGTAGCCATTTGTAGCAGATAAAGAAGATTGCCTCGATATTCGGAATCATTGACGGCATCGTCTTTCTCCAACCCGTTCCATTTGGTGCAGAATATCCTGGACTGAAACACATTGCAGTTATCAGAGAACAACAAGCCGGCGTTGGTCAGGAAACCCTCCGCCGTCACTAGGCCAAAAGATTCCAGCAACTTTGGCTCCCACGGAGTTTTTGTCCGCTCCCGCACCGCATTGGCAAGCATGGTGAAGGAGTGTTCTTCCGCTCTTTCGCGGGTGACAATGGCATCCCACGTTGTGTTGTTGCCCTTGAGAATGAGATTCACGAGCTGAAAAGACTCCACTTGGACACTTTCGTTGCCGCTCCGGACATAAGCTTTCCTGGTCCCATCCAGATTGACATAGTATGGGGTATGGAAGCTCCGCTTTACCGAAAGCTCAATGACGGGTTTCCCTTCTACCTCATGAGGAATCAAAGACCATGTCGGAACTGGATCCAGATGGGAATTGACCTTCTCACTGATAAAATCAGAAACCGACTGCGGGTCTTCAAGACCCACTATAGTACCATCATTGTCCACTCCGAAAAAAAGCGAGCCGCCATCTGTATTGGCAAAAGCACTAACACTCTTAAGCCAGTCCCGGATTTTCTTCCGCTCCAACTCCTTCTTGAAGTCGTAGGCCGTGCATTCGGCAATGAGTTTATCGCTCTGGAAATTCATCTCTCTATTCTTTGTTCGCAAATTTAACCTTTTCGGTCGGAAGGACAAACACCAAATTAATCAACATAGTCTTATGTCTGAAAAACCACCGTTTTCCGGACTCTGGCGAAGACGCTTGGATATCCCGGATTTTTCACGTATTTTTGTACGAAAAGCCGTCTAAAAAACAACGTGCTTAAAACCCTTAAACCTTATCTTTTGAGACTATGATAATAGGCTACGCAAGATGCTCGACCGCAGACCAGAACCTGGACTGGCAGCTGGATGCCCTAGCCAAGGAGGGCTGCGAAAGGATTTACCAGGAGAAGATCTCTGGCACAAAGAAGGAGCGCCCGGAACTCGCCAGGATGCTTGACGTTCTTCGCGAAGGTGACACCGTCATTGTCTGTGAACTCACCCGCCTCAGCCGTTCAACCAAGGATCTTTTCGACCTCGTGGACCGCATCCGGGCTTCCGGTGCGGACATCCGGTCGCTCAAGGAGTCCTGGTTGGACACCACGACTCCTCATGGGAAGCTCCTATTCACTATCGCAGCCGGCGTGAGCCAGTTCGAGCGCGACCTGATCACGGAGAGAACCAGGGACGGCCTCGCCGCCGCCCGCGCCCGCGGCCGCAAAGGCGGACGGCCCAAGGCTGACCCCAAGGCCATCCAACAGGCACTCGCATTGTATAGGACAAAGGAAATCCCTGTCTCTGACATAGTCAAGACAACTGGGATCTCCAAGGCTACACTTTATTCTTATTTGAAGAGGAAAGAAGACTCCCAATGATAAGGTGAGGCTACCCTTTACCGGAGGCCCCCGGCCTCCTATCCGGAATCCCTCATCCTCCAGTACACCAACGAACACCTTAAGGAGACAACTGCAGTTTAGATATCTAATCTCCTTAAAGATAGACATGGTGAATGGCATACGAGATTCCACAATCAAGTGAAGAATGTCTAAGAAATCTCTCGAATTATTCCGAACACCCTTACCTGATGATATAATAGTGTCCTCCTGTTCAATTATTAATACATTTTCCGCTCGACGGTCGCGCTCGCCTTCGGCTCCCGCGACCGTTTCCGACAGTAATCCAAGTTTGGAAAACGTCGCGTCAATCTCGTCTTGGACATCTATTATCTCCTCAATCTGGGATACGATTCTATCCTCAAGATACCGCATCCAGTCAATCATCCGGTGTGACTCGATCATCTCTCTCACCCAAGCGATTCTCCGGCACTTTTGGTCCTTCGAAAAATCTGCCCAATTATCCTGATCCCTAAGCGTCATCCACTCTATATGCTCCTGATAAGTCAAGGGCAAGTCACCTTTGTCAGGAACAAAGACAAAGTATTTGAGCTGATCCTTGAGATAATTAAGCGACAGTCTCCCATTTGCGGCAGAACAGAGATCAGCCAAATTCTGAATATCAAAAGGGAGATGACGCATTCGGTTTATGTGTATCTCGAAACGAAGGAGTTTTTTCCCCTTCAGATAGAGTTTAACCTCATAATCCTCAAAGGACCATTTTTTCCCGCGAAAACGCTTTTTCTTTTCGTCATCACCTGAACGAACGCCCTTAAATAAGACGGCTGCCCTGATTATGGCTTCGGGACACTCCACCGGTATGTTCAGACCGATCTCAAGATGTTTCACTTCGGCGAACTGCGGGGCAAACTCTAACGTATGGGCCAAACTGCCAATGGCTTCACGAACCTGACTTAGTGTAAATTTGGTGTCATTCCCCTGTTGGGTATAGTACCGATGAAGAGAGCCATCTACTGTTACTCTTTGCGTGCGAGAAGAGTACCTGTAATGAAGTAAACCATAAGCAAAAGCGAAGGTGACCGGGTCATCTGTTCCAGGCAGGCAATGCCTCCAATTCTCATGAGCAATGCTCCTGAGAATTGGAGGACAAATCGCCGAAGAAAAAATGAACCCGATCCCGTCGTACATAGACTACGCCTCCCGCTCTCCGCGCTCGAGGCGCTCAACATCGGACTGCCGGTACCACACGCGAGAGCTAATATGGATAGGGCGGAGATAACCTGCCTGTGCCCACCGCCAAAGTGTGGAACAGTCAACTTTCAGCCGCTTGGCCACTGCCGCGCGGGTAAGAAGCACCTCTTTCTTGCTGGAAAGGGAATTAGCCAGAGCCTCCTCGACGGCTTTGCGGATCATCGACATCAGCTCATCATTATCCATAATCTCATTCATTTTCGCTCTGAAGATTATGTTCAACATCAGCGCATATAACCCACATGACCACAATGGATGCACTGGCAAAGATCGGTTGGTCAAACCTGGTTTGCGATTTGAATTTCAACAAATTGCATGATAAAGGCATCCCATAGCAACCCACAAAAAAAACCACCCCGTTTCCGAGGTGGTTATAAGCACATAGTCACAACTAACGACTTATCATTTTCCTAATACTTGAAATACAATAGCATCTATTCTATCCGTAATAGTTTCATTTTTATTCTTACGCTTCCAATCCAAAATCTTTGACTCGTCGACATTCCATAATGGCCCAAAAACTTTTTCCGGTGCTGCTATTCCATTTCTTTTGCATATCCAATAAATCGCCCGGCCTATATACTGGTGATTTCGCTTTCCATCAATAATAAACATTCCGCTATCTTTTTCAAACCAACCGGCATCAACAAATTTTATAAAATCGTTGAATGCTTTTACATTCGAGACGATCTCTTTCGGAAGGTTTTTCTCAAGTATTGCAAGACAACTATAATTAAAAGAACGATAGCGCCCAGATCTAAAGTCCTCGTTCATCTGATAAAAAACCTTACCATCAAAACGGCCAATCTCAACGAAATAATGATGGACAAATCGCTCGACTTCAATCATTCTTATCAGTTCTCTGGCTTCGGATAGATGAGAAATGCTCTCTTTACTTATTGTGCTGATAGCAGAGTCAATGAAATACTGATAATCATCAGGTGGATTTTTTTTAATTCCCCACAAATAGTCATCGCGTAGCCGAAGCATCATACGATACTTCCAACTAAACAAATAACGTACTATGGTATTATGAGGAGAGAATAACATTAGCACCATCAGCACTACCGCTATAAGAACTATAGCTATGACAATTATATGAGAGGCTATTATCATTATTATACCTTAATTTAGCCAATTATACAAAGAGAGGCATCAACCTTATATTCCTTCTGGTCAAACGCCATGTTCATCAGGGCAAAGCGATCTTTGAGTTCCAGGCTTGTGTAGCGCTTCACCGCTGTGCTGCCCTCTTTATGGAGACCGGCGGCATATATATCAATCTGAACCTTGTTCATCAAATCAACGTGTGTTTTCCGAGCCAGTTTTGTGCTGGCCAACTCACAGATAGGCACGTAATTATTCTTCTTGGTCTCTTCATCATATTTGGCCACCGACCTGGTGATACCGCATAAAGTCAACAATGACTTTAAGCGTTTACTGTACCCGTCCTTGCCGGATCTATTCTTTATTATCGGGAATGTGAATCGGGTTCTCTTAATAATGTCGAAAGCGAATCGCACAATCGGAGTCCTGACCTCGACATTTGTCGTCTGCTCACCAGCCGTCTTCACGGGTATGTAATGAATGTATGGTATACCTTCATCGGAGACAGCAATGGAGTCCATCCCTAATCTTTCGAAATCGCTGATGCGGCAACCGAAAGCGCACTGGACAAGGAAAGCGTCTTTGGTGTCCTGGAGTAAAGGCGGCACCTTCTTGGCAAGAATCTTTTGGAACTCATCTTTTCGCAGGAAATAGGGCTCGTCATACATCGTCTTGAAAACAGTCCTTTTTTTCTCTTTACCGATCTTCCTGAAAGGTGATTTGGGGATCTCGTCGGAGTTTTCGAGTTCCGCGAAGAACTTATTGAGCATCATCATTTGCGAAGCTACAGTATTCTGGGACAGACGATCTTTAGGTTTGTTTCCCGACGACACATCCTCATAGAGTTTAGGATATTTCTCGACATATTTGAACTCATCGAACAGAAACTGCCGGAACTCCATCAAACGCTCCGCATCAAAATCTGAGGGGACGACCTTTGAAATGCCACTAATGGTAAGGAATCGCTCTAACTTGTCGGACACCACGATAAGATGTCTATAACGGCTCTGGCCAATAACCCCATCACGGAAATCGTTATCCGCAAACATGCGGAACCGCACAAGCAAAGAGGACTGTTCTTCCCTTTGCGCCTGAACTGGATTTTTTAAGGCTTGAATCTCTCGTTCGAAAACCTCAGACGTCAAATCAAATCCACGATCGATCATAAGACTATATGCTTTGGTCATATAATCATATTCTGATTTGAGAGATGAAGCCAAGTCAGAGTTATAAACCTTCACACGATCTTTCGTTGTGCCGTCCGGATTCAACTTCTCGATATCCTTGAGATCTGCTGAGATATCGGACGCATGATACAATTGGACACTTCGTCCATCCCTCAATCGAAACCGTACTTTGACCTTCCCATTAGACTTGGTAGAACGAATGCAGAACGTGATCTTTTCCATATACTCTTTCCCCTAAAATTCCGTGGTGCAAATCACACATTTTTGCACCACCAACTCGCAATTTATTGCAACAAAAATAGAATCCGATGCAAATTCGAACCCATAACTCATTGGTTTACAAATATAATAAATTTCATCGAGATTGCAAGGGATTGCAGGGTTCGAGTCCCTAACAGAGCACGTTAAAACCCCTCCAGAGACATCTCCGGAGGGGTTTTTCGTTTTATTATAATGGTAATACTCGGCCCAAATATGCTGTTTTTGGTCCCAATGCTTTACATATTACCAGTTTTGGGCCCATAATCAGCGAATTTGGGCCAATTTGTCGTATATTAGCGAAACTGATACAATCCCACTGATTATGAGACAGAAACCATTGGTGATTTCGGGGGCGATGCTGCTCGCCACCATCCCCGGGACCATGAATCCGGAAGAAACGAGGGCCCAAGATAAGAATGATGTCAAAAGGCTCAACATCATCCACATCATGACCGACGATCACGCGTTCCAGGCAATCAGCGCCTATGGTCACCCGCTTAGCCGCCAGGCACCTACGCCCAACATGGACAGGCTCGCCGAGGAAGGCATCCGTTTCGACAGGGCCTACGTGGAGAACTCCCTGTCAACCCCCAGCCGGGCCTGCCTGATGACAGGCCTGTACAGCCATCAGAACGGCCAAAGGACTCTGGGTAAAGGAATTGACACAACAGTGACCTTCGTCTCTGAACTTCTTCGCCAGGGCGGCTACCAGACAGCCATGATCGGGAAGTGGCACATGCAATGCGAGCCTAAAGGATTTGACTATTTCTATGTGTTCAGGGGCCAGGGCGAGTACTACAATCCGGTGCTGAAGAGCCATCTCTCGGACGGGCAGTATCTCCGGGAAGAGGGCTACGCCACGAACCTCGTCACCAAGCACGCTATAGAGTTCCTTGAGGAGCGAGACAAGGACAAGCCTTTCTGCCTCTATGTCCACCACAAGGCCCCCCATCGTAACTGGCTGCCGGACATCAAGTACCTGGACCTTTACGAGGATGTCACCTTCCCCATCCCGGATAACTTCCACGATGACTATTCCGGGCGAGGACAAGCCGCCAGGGACCAACTCATGACCATTGACAAGGACATGACCATGATCTATGACCTCAAAGTCGGGGAGTTGGACGAAGAGCCCACCATGGCTCCCCATCCGAAACAAATGCTCGAATGGGGCCTTTCCAGAATGGATTCCGCCTCCAGGGCAAAGTGGGAGGCCGCCTACGGACCGAGAAACAAGGCTATGCTGGAGAGCGGCCTTGAGGGGGAGGCACTTCTGGAGTGGAAGTTCCAGCGCTATGTCAAGGACTATCTCCGTTGCATCCGCTCAGTCGACGACTCTGTCGGTGAGATTCTGGAATATCTTGATTCTCATGGGCTCGCGGACAACACGATAGTGGTCTACACCTCTGACCAGGGATTTTACATGGGTGAGCACGGATGGTTCGACAAGAGGTTCATGTACGAGGAATCCTACAGGACTCCCCTTATCATCCGCTATCCGGGTGGAAAGGCAGGGAAGGTCTCGGACGCGTTTATCCAGAACATCGACTTCGCCCCGACTTACTTGGATGTCGCCGGAGTGGATGCCCCTGAGGAGATGTCGGGGAGGTCTCTGCTGCCGGTCATCGAGAAAGGCGGCAAAGAGCCCCGCAAATGGCGGAAATACATGTACTACCACTACTACGATCTCCCTTCCGAGCACAATGTCCTCAAGCACGACGGAGTCTCAGATAAGCGCTTCAAGCTCATCCACTTCTATGGCGGGTCAGAGGGAGATTACTCTGAGTTTTATGACATCCGCAAGGATCCTTCCGAGATGACCAACCTTTACGGGGCCAGGCGCTACAAGCGCCGTATCGCCAGACTCCAAAAACAGCTGGACGCGTTCAGGGAAAGGCTTGGAGTAGACGAGTTCTAGGATGAGGCGATCTTGAGGCAGAGCATGGCGAGGTCGTCGCTGGGCTCCGCTTTTTTAACATGGCCGGCGACAGCCTTGGACATTTCCTTGACCATTGACTCCGCATCCAGCGAAGGATTGTTATCGATGACCGAAAGCAGCCTGTCATTGCCGAACTGCTCGAAATCCTTGTTTTCGGCCTCGTTCAGGCCGTCAGTGTAGAGGAAAAGTGTCATTCCCCTCACGTCATCAATGATTTCCTCCTCGAACCAGAACCCGGGTTGCACACCTAACGGAGTGTTCGGGAGGCTCTCAAGGAAAGCGACTTTCCCGTCCGGGGAGACTGTCACGGGAGGATTATGGCCGCAATTACAGAAGTCCATCAAACCTGTCTCAAGATTGACCCTGCCGATAAACATCGTGACGAACATCATCTGGTCGTTGCCCTGGCACAGGATCTCGTTGAGACGGCCGGCGATCTCATCGGGAGGAAGGCTCTGCTGTCCCATGACCCTGAACAGGTTGCGCGTGACAGCCATGATAAGGCTGGCAGGGACTCCTTTACCGCTGACATCGCCGATGCAGAAATAAAGGCTGCCCTTCTCAATGAAAAAGTCGTAGAGGTCACCACCGACCTCCTTCGCAGGAGTCATGGAGGCGTACAGATCGACGTCATTCCGCTCCGGGAAAGGAGGGAATACGCGAGGGAGCATTCCTCTCTGGATATTCCTGGCGATCTGGAGCTCACCCTCGATTCTCGTATTGGCGGCAGTCGTACGAGTCAGCTCGTCAATATAGGAGACAAGCGAGGAGCGCATATTCTCAAAGGAATTAGAAAGGACTCCGATCTCGTCCTGACGGTCACTGCTAGGGAGCACGACATTGAAATTACCCTCCGCGATGTTCCTCGCCTGGCCAGCCAGCGCGCTTAACGGCCTCATAGTCTTTTTCACTACCCTGAAGCAGGTGAAAAACATGAGCAGGAGGCCGAGAGCGGAGATCAACAAAGCCATTTTTAGAAGACGGTTGAACCCGCCGAAAATCTCTTTCCAAGGGCAGACAATGGCGGCGCTCCAACCGGTACTCTTTATCGGCTGGTAAAACACGAGGCATCGCTCCCCCTCTATCTCAAGCAGTTTCGAACCCTCATTCCAGTCAAGCATCGAATGGCCGAGCTCAACCAATTCATCGTCCGATTCGGCCAGGGACTCGGTGAAGACGGTCTGGTAGAAAAGCTTGTCCGGGTCGGGATGGACAAGGTAGGTACCGCCCCGGCTGATCAGGACACTGTACGATCTCTTATAAGGCTTGACCGGGGCGATCTGGCTGGTAAGCCATTCAAGGGAGATGTCCAGGGAGATAGATCCCAGGAAGTTGCCGTCCTTGTCAGTCAGAGGCTTGCAGTAGGAGATGGTCCGCTCGGTGTCCATGCTGAGGGAATCATTAGACTCCCAGTCGTTGTATGGCTCAGTCCAGCAAGGCTGCCGCAGGAGTTTCGGCAGGAGGTACCAGTCCATGTAGAAATACTGGTAGTCGTCAGCGCCCTCCTGGACAGAGACGACCGTCTCACCGTTATTGTATGAATATGCCGAGAAATATTTCTCCCCCTTGAAGAAAAAAGGCTCCAGGGAGACTGAGCACCCGAGCAGGAAAGAGTTGCCTTGGACGGTGCTCCGGGAATATTCCATGAGCCTCTGGGGAGAGTCGAGGTTGCGGTACACCAGCCATTCCAGGTTGTCGGCGGCGATCTCCACATCCTCGATGATGTTGTTCAGGCGCAGGGTCGTGTTCTCCATGACCTGCGATGCGCCCTTGACAGCCTCAGCCCGGACCAGACGGCGCGCCACAACGGAGACATATATCTGGGCGGCCAGGAAAACCATGGCGGCGAACAGGACCACCCACAGGCTCAGGCGCGCGGAGAAGGACTGGCGGATGAAGTTAAGCAATCGTCTCATGGCAGCAATTCCTCCGCTTTGACCTTCCTTTTCAGCGCCCCAGAATCAAGGAGGATCCCATTAGCTTTCTCGACCATGTCAGGCCTTAGCCGGAACTCGCGGCTGCCGGACTCCGGATCCAGCTGGAGCGACAGAACCTCTTGCAGCATAAGCTTTTGGATGGTGCGATTAGTCGCTATCCTGTACTTTTTCACATAGCTCATGACTATGTCCAGTGCCTCATCGGGATTATCGGCGACCCATTCCCAACCCTTACGGCTGGCCCTCGCGAAGCGATCCGCCCGGTCCTTGTTCTTGAGGTAATAGGAGCGAGACATGTACACCCCCTCCTCCTGGATATTATAGCCATTGTCCTTGAAACGGTAGATCGATTCGGGAGTCGGATCGAATCCGGCCTGTCGGATCATGAGAAGCTCATTATAGGTCATGGCGACCGCGGCGTCCACCGCCCCGGCGACAAAGAGATTGACCGGGTAAACGGCCTCTATCCACTGGAAACCAAGTCCACGGCCGGAGGCAACGCTTCTCGCGAGCTGGTCGAATCCCGACCTCCAGGTAGCCACTTTAGCCTTTTTCAGGGACCGGGGATCCTGACCTTTGCGGGAGACTATGACCATGGCGCTGTTCATCGAGGTCTGGAGAATATTGACAAGGGGAAATCCTCCGGCGACCATCGCCATGGCCTCCGTTAGCGGCAGGGTGGAGGCATCCGCCTCGACAGAGGAGAAACGTTCTTTCAGGTCCTGGGTGGCGAATGGGTGGACAATCTCGACCTTCAGGCCTTCCTCCTGATAAAAACCCTTCTCAAGCGCGGCGTAATAGCCGGCGAACTGGGCCTGGGCCATCCACTGGGGAGCGAAGACAAATGGCCTGTTGCTCTCCTGCGCACCCGTGGCCGAAGGGAGGGCGAATACCAGGAGGAGTGTCAGTATCCAGTTACAGGAAAGACGCATCCGATTAAAAAACATGGTTTCAAATATACCTTTTTTTCTTGAGTTTTATCGTATATTAGCGGAAACTAAATGACGGACAATATGAATAAGACCTCTTTCCCCATTCTGAAGGCCGCTTCTTGCGCTCTTCTGGTTATGACTATCATGCTCGCCCCCTCTTGCAAGAGAGGGCCAAAGAAAGCCGCTGAGGAACCGGTAGCCACTGAGGAAGCCGCCGGCGATCTCGATGCCCAGTACGCCAAGGATCTTCTCGCCAAAGGTACCCCGGCGCCTGGCTTCACCCTCCGGACTCCTGACGATAACGAAATATCCTTGAGCGACTTCCGCGGCAAATATATTGTCCTTGATTTCTGGGCATCCTGGTGCCCGGACTGCCGGAAAGATGCCCCGGAAGTGAAAGCCCTGTGGGAAAAATACGGCGACAAGGTCGCGTTCGTTGGAGTTTCTTTCGACACCGACAAGGACAAGTGGACAGGATATGTCAAGGAGAACGGTCTGGGGTGGACTCACGTGAGCCCCCTGGCAAAATGGAAAGAGACCCAGATCTCACAGGATTATAATGTGAACTGGATCCCTTCCATGTATCTTATCGATCCGGACGGCAAGGTCGTCTTCGGAACCGTGATGATTGACAAACTGGCCAAGGAACTGGCCTCAGTCGCCGGGAAATAGGTCTTCGTCAGGCCTCTCCCCTCTTTTTCTTCAATTCAGCCTGAACCTCGTTCATCTTGCTGGTAGTCAGCGGATAGAACGAGAGCGCAAGAATTGACAAGGCCGCTCCAATGGCAGGGATGAAGCTCATCATGGCCTTTATCGCGCCGAGGGTCCTCGGAGCCTGGACAGCAAGATCCTTGTTATAACCAAAGACACCGAGAAGCGCCAGGAGCAGGAAACCTCCGATCGCTCCTCCGAACTTCTGGGCCATCGAGGAAGAGGAGAAGATCAAACCCGTAGAGTTGGATCCGTTCTTCAATTCCGAATAGTCGGCCACGTCCGCGAACATGCTCCAGGTCAGCGGGGCGGCTACTCCGATAGCGAGGCTCACGAGCACCTGGAGGACAATCAGCCACCAGATTCCGGCAGCGGTGCCGGTCGGGATGAACCAGATCAAGGAGCTGAACAGCACCACAGCGGCCATGGAGGCCATGAAAGTGTTCCTCTTACCTATCTTCTCTGAGAGCGGAACGGCGAACGCGACACCTGCCATTTGTCCGATCTCACCGATAGTCAGGTACACAGCGCATGTAAGGAATATGTTGACTCCCAGAATATTGGCGAAATAATAGGCAGCCGCTCCGCCACGGATCGAGCCACAAAGCAACTGTCCGATCGCGGCACCCAGCATCAGCCACCAAGGGCCGTTGGACACAAGGGCCTTGAGGTCGTCCTTGATGGATGATCCGCCCTCCGCCTCCGGCTTCCTCTCGATCTTGACATGCTCCTTGGTCATCAGGAAGCAGAGGATGAAAAGGATGGCGCAGAGGACCGCAACAATGGCCACGATACTTGTCCACTGCATCGGATCGGCGTCGCCGACTCCCTTTATCACCTTACCCGCGGAATTGGTGGAGCCGATGATGGACTTCTCGAAGAGCCAGAAGATTCCCATCGCTATGAAACTGCCAATGTAGGCGAAGAACATCCTGAAGGAGGAGAACACGCTCTTCTCCTTGGAGTCCGCCGTGACCACTCCAAGCATGGCTCCGTAGGGAACGTTTACGGCGGTGTATGCGGTCATCATCAGGATGTAGGCCACGTAGGCATAGAAATGCTTGAAGCCGTAACCGGCGTCAGGGACATAGAATGCCATTATTCCGATCAGGGCGAACGGAATAGCCAGCCAAAGGAGGTAAGGACGGTATTTTCCCCATCTCGTCTGGGTGCGGTCCGCTATTATTCCCATCACAGGGTCGGAAACGGCGTCGTATAGACGCGTGATTCCCAGCAAGGTGGCCGCATGGACAGGCTTCAGGCCGAAGACATCCGAATAAAAAATAGGAAGGTAATACGAGAATATCTTCCAGAACATCGAGGACGACATGTCCCCTAATCCATAACCAATTTTCTCTGATAACTTTGCCATAATACGCGAATGTACTAAATCAGGCGAAGATTTTCAAGGCTTCGAGGCACATGCGGGAATTGTGGTAGGGACATTTCCAGAATCCGGCTTTTGGAGATTCCAGATCCGGAGTGACTCCGTCCGCCAGGGTGCCCCAGTACCATTCGCCAGAAAGAGATCCTTCGCTTCGCTCAGGATGACAGGAGGTGGAGTCCAGCAAATGGGACTTGATGAAGTTCCAGCAGGAGAGCGCCCTTGGAAGTCCCTCAGGATCAGAGTGATACTTCCAGAGCCATAGATTACCCACGACGGTCTCGGCCTGGACCCACCACTGACGGGAACGGTCAGAGGAGCCGTCCGGATGAATCTCATACATCATCGATCCGTCGGGAAGAAGCCCCTCGTTCCCAGCGGTGCCGAGAGCCACGCAATAAGGCTTGACATATTCAGTCACCTGCGGATCACCCAAGGCCTCCGCGCATTCCAGAAGAAGCCATGAAGTCTCGATATCGTGGCCGTAGGAGACAGCTCCGGGGATAACGGTCCAATCGTTCTTGAAATACAGGTGAAGATGGCCGGATGGCGATATTATCTTCTGGCAGGTAAGCCTGAGAAGATCCATAAGGGCTTCCCTGAGGAAGGGGTCAGGCCAGACTGAATAGAGGTTGGCGTACGCCTCCATCAGGTGCAGATGGGAGTTCATCGTCTTATCGGCGTTGATGTCATGGGCGGAGAGAGACATGTCATCCAGAGGAGAAAAATCCTGTGACAGGGCCTCTGTATATCCCCCGTTCGCGAAATCCCTGAACTTCCGCTCGACGATGTTGAAGAGTTTTGTGGCAACTTCCAGGTCGGTCTTGTCAGAGGTCACTTTGAACAGTTCGCTGAAGGCGTAGATCGCGAAGGCCTGGGAGTAGAGCTGTTTTTTGGTGTCCAGAGGTGATCCGTCGGAAGAAGCGCTCCAATAGACTCCCCCATTCTCATGGTCAACAAGATGTGAGACAAACCAGTCGCGGCAATGAAGGGCGGCGTCAAGATATTCCTTCCGGCCCAAGGAGCCGTAAGCGGCAGCGAAAGACCAGATGATCCTGGCGTTAAGTATCTCTCCCCTGGGAGCTTCCTCCAAAACATCACCGTTTGAAGTCACCTCTCCGTAGAAACCTCCCGAGGGATCCCTCAAAGAGAGCCAGAAGGGCAGGATGTCCCCTTCCAGCTCTGACAGTATCTCATTCCTGAACAGATTCAGTTCCATGGCCTAGATGTTAGGCGTGTCCCAAACCTTAGTCTCAAGGCATTTGACCATGACGGCCTGGCCACCGCAGGAGAGGCGGAAATCGCCTTTCTCAAGACGCCATTTGCCATCCGCTCCAACGAAAGCGAGTTCTTTCGCAGGCAGCTCGAACTCAACGACTTTCGATTCTCCGGGCTCGAGGGATATCTTCTCGAAGCCGCGGAGCCTCTTCACATCAGGGATGAGTGAGGCGACTAGGTCGGAGCTGTAGAGGAGGACGGCCTCCTTGCCGGCGCGGGAGCCGGTGTTGGTGACTTTGACGGAGACTTTGAGGATGTCGTCGGCGGTGAACTCGGCGGCCGATACCTTCAAACTTGAATACTCAAACGTGGTGTAGCTCAGGCCATGGCCGAAGGGCCACTGGACATCCATGATAGCGTCATAATTGTAGGATCCGGCCATAGTCTCATTATGCTCGGAGACCTTGTAGTCGTAGGTGTGCAGGGAATTGATGTGCTTTGAATATGTGAACGGAAGCTTTCCGGAGAAGTTCTCGTCACCTGAAAGGAGGGCCGCAAGGGCGTCTCCTCCGTAATTGGAGGGAAGCATCACATCCACAACGGCTTTCACCAGAGGCTCGATGTCGCCTATGATCCTCGGACGTCCCTCATTCAAGACGAGGATAATCGGCTTTCCGGTGGCCGCGAGAGCCTTCACGAGGTCTTTCTGGTTGGAGGACAGGTTGAGGTCGTCCATATTGCCGGGGGTCTCGCAATAGGTGTTCTCGCCGACACAGGCGATCACCACATCGCATGACCTGGCCGCGGCGACAGCCTCGTTTATTCCTGTCACATATTCCTTCTGCCACTCTCCCCATTCCCGGTCATATTCGATGGCGGGGACATACTTGACATTCGGGAAACGGTTCCGGATAGCCTCCAGGATGGTGTTGTGGTCAGAGGCGAATGAGTCGGCATCACCCTGCCAAGTGTAGCTCCAACCTCCGTTGAGAGTCCTCATCGAGTTGGCGTTGGGGCCGGTCACAAGGATACGCTCCGTTCCCTTAAGGGGAAGTATACCATCCTCGTTCTTCAGCAGGACCTCCGACTCAAGAGCGGCGGCGTAAGACTCCTTGGCGAAACGCTCGCTGCCGAAGTCCTTATACTCGTGCTCCCAAGAAGGATTGTCGAAGAGGCCGAGACGAACCTTGAGCCTCAGGATCCTGCGGACAGCGTCGTCGATCCTCGACATCGGGATCTCTCCGGACTCGGCAAGATCGACTATTATGTTAACGCACTCTGGATCATAAGGTTCCATGATCATATCAATACCGGCGTTTATTCCCATGGCCACCGCCTCGCGTTTGTCAGCGGCGACATGGTCCCTGGTGTAAAGATTGTTCACGTCAGCCCAGTCAGTCACGATCAGGCCGTCCCAATTGAGTTCGTCCTTGACCCAACCGGTCAGCAGTCCCTTGTTGGCGTGGGTAGGAATACCATTGATGGAGGCGGAATTGATCATAGTGGTCAGAGCGCCTGCCTGGAAGCACTCCTTAAACGGGCGGAAATATTTCTCCCTCAAATCATTAAGGGCAATATAAGCCGGAGTGCGGTCTTTGCCGGTGTGCGGCACCCCATAGCCTAGGAAGTGCTTGATGCTGACAGCCGCGTGCTCAAGGTCGATATGGTTGGGATCGTCTCCCTGGATCGCCTTTGTCTCGGTACGGGCCATCTCAGCCTGGAGATAGGGGTCCTCTCCCCAACTCTCCCAATGCCTCGGCCAGCGGGGATCACGACCGAGATCCATGACAGGAGAGAATACCCATGCCACCTGAGCGGCCCTGGTCTCATAAGCGAGAGCCTCGCCCATCATTTTGGGATATTCCCTGTTGAAAGTGGCTCCCAGGTTGATTTCCTGCGGGTAAAGGGATCCGTCAGTGAGATAAGAAGCCCCGTGGATCATGTCCAGGCCATAGATGCAAGGGATTCCGATCAGTTCCATGGACTTGTCCTGGATCTGCTTCACAAAGGCGGCGGTACCCTCCCTGGAGAGCGACACGTCTTTGAGGAGGTTCAGGATCGATCCAACCTTGTACTCCCCTATGATCTTCTCCAGCTTGGCCGGATCTATCTCAGGGATAGTGTCATTCGTGATGGTGTCGATGGAAAGCTGCACCATCTGGCCGGCCTTCTCCTTGAGAGACATCTTCTTGAGAACCGACTCAACCTTCGCCTCGACTTGCTGGTCAGAGGGAATGGCGGGATTGACCTTCCCGCCTTTGGAGCATGATGATAAAACCGCACTTGCCATCGCAACAACCGTTAATGTTTTTTTCAAGTTATTCATATCAAAACTATTATTACTTATTCACTAGGGTAATAGAGACCTCCGCAGGAGAGATTCCGGCAGTCGAAGAGACTCTTACAGCGGCCTCTCCGGCACCGCCGGCACTTTGCACCATAAACTGAGCCAAACCATTGAAGGTGTCAATCGTGAAAGAACGGGCTGAAGGATCTTCCGGGCGTTCTTTGGAACGGAATGCCGGGTCACCGTTCCCCGCGCCGAGGATTCTGACAGGGCCACTGACAGTGATGGTAACCGGCACGCTGGCAGTAGGGACGAAGGTTCCTCGCTGGTCCAGGACAGAGACATTGACTACAGAAAGGTCTCTGCCGTCAGCGGAAACCGTTGTCCTGTCGGCGTTTATCTTCAGACTGGAAGGTGCGCCCGCTGTCCGGACAATTTCCTCTGCGACCTTTTTCCCGTTCTTGTAACCTACGGCCTTGACGACACCGGACTTGTAGATGGCTTTCCACTCAAGATGCCCCAGGTGAGGCATCTTTTTTCTGCCAAGGTTCTTTCCATTGACAGTCAGGGAGACTTCGTCACAGTTGCTGTAGACCCAGACCGGGACCTCCTCACCCTCATGGCCTTCGAGATTCCAATGAGGGAGAATGTGAAGAACCGGCTCATCTGTCCACCAGGATTTCAGGTAAAAGGCTTCATCCTTGGGGAAGCCGCAATAGTCAAGGATTCCGAACTCGGAGCCGGTCGCTGGGTATGATAGAGGATTAGGCTCTCCGCGGTAGTCAAAGCCAGTCCAATAGAAAAGCCCCGCGAGCCAAGGACGCTCGCCATAGAACTTCAGACCACGCTCTATGCAGTTGTACAGGCTGTCAGGGCCTTGCGGAGCGCGGTTGATGGCCGCCATGCGTCCGTTTTCAATGTCATCGAAATACACTCCCCTGGTGCCGCAGCCGGATGTCTCCTCTGTGCCGACAGCCACCCTTGAAGGGAAATTCGCCCTGTGCTCGTCAATAGGATTTTGGATAATATAGTTGTAGCCGGCAACGTCAGTACCCTTTATGACCTCGGGGCCGCTGCTGGTCGATACTACAACAGGCCTGGTAGGATCTATCTTATGGCAGAACTCCGTCATAACTCGGGCGATGTCCTCACCCTTGCTCTTCCACTCGATGCCCCATTCCTCGTTGCCGATGCCCCACATGATTATGCAGGGATGATGCTTGTCCCTCTCGATCATCTTCCGGAGCGGTTCAAGCTGGGCCTCGTTCACCCCCATCAGCCGGGTTTCCTCAATGACATACATCCCGAGGGAATCGCAGATGTCCAGAAGCGCGGGAGAGGCTGGATTGTGGGAGGTACGGATAGCGTTGAACCCGTATTTCTTGAGTTCCCGGACACGATATTCATAAAGGGCGTCAGGAATCGCCGCCCCGACTCCGGCATGGTCCTGGTGGAGGTTGCAGCCACGGAGCTTGACGGGAACACCGTCAATCAGGATCCCCCTGTCAGGATCGGTCTCAATCTTCGGAAGTCTCAATGCAGGCTTCCCTGAAGGCTCGCCGATAGTCAGCCAGACATGGCGGTATATTCCGGCACCCTCGTAGAACCATCCTTCCTCGAAGGTGGCGTCCGCGCGGACGGCAATGATATTCTCCCCACCATATTCAAGATAAGGAGCGATGTCGTAAGTGGCTGATGTGTAGCCGCTTTCCTCTCCACCGAGCCAGAATCCGTTGACCCAGATGTCGGAGTCCCGGAATATCCCGTCAAAGCGGATTGAGACGGGCTTTCCTTTCGCCTCCGAAGGGATGGTGAAAGTCTTCCTGTACCAGCCCACACTGGTCTGGGGATATGCCCAGCCGACGGTCTTGTAGCCGTGGCTATGGCTGGCTTTCGGATCGAAGGGCAGGTCCACCACCCAATCGTGAGGAAGGTTCACTTCCCTCCAGGCGGAATCGTCGAACTTGGGCGAATACGGGCCCTCGTTGTGGATCGAGGCGGCTTTTGTGAAATAGTTGAAATACTCCGTACTCCGGCCGAAGTCTTTAGCCGGGGACGAGGCGTCGCCGAAAGCGAACTTCCAACCATCGTCAAAAAGGACTTCCTGCGCGCTAAGACATAACGACAAGGAAAGGCAGAGGACAAGGATGAGCGATCTTCTCATACTCAAAGATTTAAAGTCACCTCAGTCCCATCATAATCAATCGTCTTACCGGACACTTCAGGATCATAGGGTTGGGGGTTTGAGGGATCGACAACGACTACCGTGAAGCGGCGGGAAGAAAGCATCCCGGGGAATGATCCGCTCCGAGGGCCGAGTGTCAAGGTTCTTGAAGACTCATCCCAGATGATCGGGATCGTGGCGAAAGCGCCTTTCTCGTAGCCGTAGGTGAGGCCGTCATCCTCGTAGAGGGTGAAGGTCACGTCAGCTCCGGCATAGACATACAGACGGATATCAGAGGCGGGTTTTTCGTCCGACCACTCTATCTCAGGGCCGAAGGGAACAATCGATCCGGCACGTACATAAAGCGGGATCCGCTCGTAGGGAGCGGGAACCGTCAACCGTTGGTTTCCAGGAATATAGCTTCCGGAATAGAAATCATACCATCCGCCCTGGGGGAAATAAACCTCACGACTTCTGGCTTTATATTCAGACACGGGGCATGGCATAAAGGCGGGGCCGAACATCCACTGGTCGGACATGTCACGCACGGCGGGATCGTCCGGGAAGTCCATCGGAAGTCCCCGCATCAAGGTGTAATCCTCGAAATGGATGGCTCCGGTGAGTGAATACAGATAAGGCATCAGCCTGTAACGCAGCCTCATGTACCAGAGGATGCTCTCATAGGCCTGGGAGCCTTCGGGGGCGATATTCCAGAGTTCCCTCCGGGGCCATTGGCCATGGGTCCGGAAAAGCGGCACGAAGGTTCCGAACTGGTGCCAACGGGTCTGGAGTTCCCGCCACTCGTCGGCGTTGGCCTCATCGTAGAACTTGCCCATCACCGAGAAGCCGCCGATGTCCATTCCCCAGAACGGGATGCCACTCATCGAATAATTGAGCCCGGCGGGCATCTGCATCCTCATGTCGTCCCAGGAGGTGCCGATGTCGCCGCTCCAAGTGGCTGTGGAATATCTCTGAAGCCCGGCGAAACCGTTACGTGTCAGCAAGAAGACCCTCTTGTCGGGATCCACGCTCCGCTGGCCGTTGTAGATCGCGTCAGCGTTGACGAGGGCATAGGCGTTGAGATATTCGGTCGAAGAGCCTAAAGCGTTGGGTGTCAAGAGCCATTTGAAGTAATCCATCGGGAGGCAGTCCCTCAGGTTCGGCTCGCTGGCGTCCATCCACCAGGCGTCAATCTTCCTGCCGTATTTTGAATACAGGTTCTCGTCCATCTGCCTCCAGAACATCTTCCGTCCGCCCTCTGAATAGGCATCGTAGAAGGTCTGCTTGTGGCCGAGCCAGTCTTTAAGGCTGTCCTCCTCGGCATGGGTGTAGGCATATCCGGCGGCTTTGAGCTCCTTGTAGTTGTCCGTATTGGTGTAGAACTTCGGCCAGACGCTGATCATGAATCGGGCGTTCATCCCGTGGACATCGTCAAGCATCTTCTCCGGATCCGGATACCGCTCAGTATCAAACTGATGGCTTCCCCACTGGTCTTCTTTCCAATACTGCCAGTCCTGGACTATGTTATCGACGGGAATATGCCTGCGACGCATCTCGGCGAGGGTCTGGACGAGATCTTCCTGGGTGGAGTAACGTTCCCGGCTCTGCCAGAATCCCAAAGCCCATTTGGGCATCACCTGAGCTTTCCCTGTCAATTCCCTGTAACCTCGTATTACTCCGTCGTAGTCTCCACCGGCTATGAAATAGAAATCAACTCCTGGCTCGAACTCGGACCAGAATGCCAATGAGTTCTCTTCCTGGGAAGTCTGCAATGCAGCTACCCGAAGGCCCATATAGGAGACATCTCCGTCCGGATCCCAGACTATCTTTATCGGGGTCTTCTCCCCTTTCTCGAGGTGCGCGGAGAACTTCCTGCTGTTGGGATTCCACGCGGGCCGCCAAAGACGGGGCATGACCTCTTTTTCTCCTATGATAGTCTCCTGGAATCCGGCGTAATACTGGATGAAATGATAGTCAGCGGACTCAGGGGCCTGAATATACCCTTCGTAAAGCACTTTGGAGCCGCTGAGAGGCACCTGCGGCAAGTTCTTTATAGCGAACTCGTTCTCAAAATAGAGCGAGTCCTCGCGCCTTACAAGGGTCTTTCCATCCTTGGTTTTGTAGGTGCCGGTCAAGGCTCCCTCGACCCCATCTTTGTCATACAGCTTGAACATTCCGCCAAGCTGCCTGTAAGGCTCCGGATTGCCCCAACGGGACAGCGAGTAAGCGTCGAACAGTACGCCATATCCCTTGGTAGAGACCACGAAAGGCACGCTAACCTTGGTGTTGTACTGGTAGAGTTCCTCGCTTCTTCCTTTGTGGTCAAATTCCCCCGCCTGGTGTTGTCCAAGGCCATAAAAAGACTCGCCCGGATCTGAGGGGAACCTCGTCAGGACAGAATAGCCTTTCTTTCCCTCGACTTCGGCGGGCGAGAAAGACATATTGCCGTCTCCTGCCAGGATCCGGCCTTCCGAGTCAAGGAAACCGACTGTGCCGCCAGAAGCGACATAGGCCGAAAGCTCACCTGTGGCGACAAAAACGCTGTCTCCCCTCGTATAGACGTCGAAGGAAGTCTCGCTCTCGCCAGGTAAAACCACAAGGCTCTTCCTGTCGGAGAACTTTGTTCCGGACGGTATGGCCGAGACCCTGATTATCTCAGGAGAAATCACCTGCAGCCGGACAACCGATTGTTCCCGGTTGACCTCTACCACATTTCCTTTGACCCTATACTCCTTACTGTCACATGCCTGGATGATCAAAGAGGCCAAAAAGAGGCGCAAGACTATTCTTCTCATACCCATCACAGGACGACATCCGCGTTCTTGTCTATCAACTTGTTGAGGATCTCCACCGAGGCCCCGGTACGGAGACCGTCGGGAGCGGTGCTCATGCAATAATCCACCAGGCGATCCACAGTGGAAGTGGCGACGTGCATCCTCGTGTCGGAAGAAGCGTAGTAGATGAACACCTTCCCGTCCGGATCACAGATCCATCCGTTGGTGAAAAGGACATTCATAACGTCTCCGATATATTCACCGCCCTCGGGGGCCATCAGGAAGCCGGCAGGCTCCGCGATCACCTCAGAAGGATCTTCAAGGGAAGTCATGTACATGTAAAGCACATAGCGGAGACCGGAGGCGCAGCCCCTGACTCCATGAGCGAGATGGAGCCAACCTTTCGAGGTCTTTATCGGATGGGGACCTTCCCCGTTCTTGCATTCCATTATGGTGTGGTAACGCCTGCGGCTAAGGACCTTCTCCTCACCGATGACGGCGTGTTCCATGCTGTCCACCAACGCCCAGCCTATCCCGGGGCCGTTTCCGGCGTCGATGAAACCATCCTGGGGACGGGTGTAAAGCGCGTATTTCCCATCCACGAACTCAGGGTGGAGAACGACATTACGTTGCTGGTGGGACGAGACGATGTCAGGAAGCCTCTCCCAATTGACGAGGTCCTTTGTCCTGGCGACTCCGGCGCAGGCCATGGCCGCGGAGAGGTCGTCCGGTCGGCTGGGATCCTTTCTCTCGACGCAGAAAATGCCATAGATCCAGCCATCCTCATGGGCTGTAAGCCTCATGTCATAGACATTGGTAGCCGGCTCCCCATATTCCGGCATCGTTATCGGATGGGGCCAGAAACGGAAATTATCGACTCCGTTGGGACTCTCGGCAACGGCGAAAAACGACTTGCGGTCAGCGCCTTCCACCCTGGCGACCAGGATATATTTCCCTTGGAATTTAATCGCTCCGGAGTTCATTACAGCATGGATCCCGAACCTCTCCAAGAGGTATGGATTGGTCTCCTTGTGGAGATCATAGCGCCACTCCAGGGGAGCATGACCGGCGGTCAAAACCGGGTTGACGTATCTCTGGTACACACCATTACCCTCAATGGGGGTATTCACGCATGAAACCAACTTCTTATGTGACTCCTTGAGCCACTCCAATCTCTCTTCGTATGTCATAGCAACACTATATCGTTCTTCTCACTGAATACCTTGAAATCTTCCTCGTTCTCAAAGCCCTTCCAGGGACCATAGAAATGGCCGGGCTTGTCGTGGGCGTTGCGCCATGTCAGCACATAGGCGACCGGGAACCCTTTTATCGCCGGATAGAGCCTCTCGGTCCACCAGTGGGGATCCACAAGACCCTCAAGACCAGTCTCTGACAGGCACATGAGCTTTCCGCGCTCCTTGGATATCGCCTCCAGGGTGGACAGCATCTGCCTGACTTGGGAGACATAGCGTTCCCCGGCGGCTTCCAGGCCATCCTGTCCGACATATTCATAGATGTCAGTCCCGAGGATGTCCACAATCTCGTCACCCGGATACCTTGACATGTAATCCTCGGCGCTCAACGGGCCGTTCGGGGAATAGCACCAAAGCAGGCCCTTGACTTTCTTTTCGGCCATTCTTTCGTATGTGAGCCGGAAAAGGGCCTTGTACTGCTCCGGAGTGCAGAGCTTTCCACCCCACCAGAACCAGCTGCCGATGTTCTCATGCCAGGGACGGAATATTACCGGAGCGCCTCCCAGGCTGTTGAGGAAATCAGCCAGGCGGTCGAGCCAGAGGACAAACTCCTCGTGTTTCTCCCCGCCCTCAAGTACAGAAGCCACAACCTGGTCCGAGGAGATGTCCCAGGAATCGCCTCCCGTCAAGGGATTGCGCAGATGCCAGGAGAAGGTTACAACTCCTCCCCTCTCGCGGTGCTTCAGGGTGGCTTTCCGGATGAGGTCAAACGGGACCCCGTCAAGATTCTCCTTGTTACCCAGCTCTATTCCTCCGAGATCAAAGCCGATGACGGCGGGATATTTCCCGGAGACATCCATTATGTCTGAACGATCCAAATCGTCATTCTTCCAGTCCTCAACCTTCCACGAGTGGCCGTAGGAGGGGTCGTCCTGATGGCCGTACATCACCTTTCCGGCATCAACCGACGCGGCCAACTCACTGGCCAATAATCGGTTCCCCGGAATCTCGTCATCCACGGGACGGGGTCTTCTTCCACAGCCGGCGAACAATAGTGGGATCATAATAAGAGTAATCAGTTTTCTCATGTCTTATCAGAATTTTGGAGCTGAATCATAAACGTGCTGGAGAGTGTAACCGTCACTCTCAGTGAACCAGGCTTTCTTGAGGATATTCACGACCTCCTTGCTGTTGCCGATGTAGCCGCCTGTGCCGTGGTTGATGTAACCGTGCTGTTCCTTGCCTGTGTCAGTCGCCCCATTGTCCCACAGGAAACAGGGCAGGCCGAATGTCTTAGCGGCCTTGACGATGTACTCCATGTAGTAAAGGTAGAACCTCCAGGCCCTGGTGTCGGACTTGGCCCTCATCGAGCAGCCGAACTCGCCAAGGTAGCAAGGGATGTTCTTGGACACATATTCCTTGTTGAGCATCCCGAAGACTTCCTGGACATGGTCCTCGTCGCCGTAATCGGCTTTTTTCCCTTTCGCGCCAGTGTGCCCCCAGTCGGAATATTGCTCGTCACCGATCGTGTAGGGGCTCGGGTCATAGAAATGGACCGAAAGCATCAGCCGTCCGGCCTTGTCGGAAGGCATCTTGAGATACTTGGCATATTCAGGATTGGCGGCGTAGGTCGGCACTCCGAGCCAGCGGGTGGCGTTCTCTCCTCCAGTGGCCCTGACGGCATCCACAAAGACCTGGTTCCACTCATTCAATATGCCGCACTGGCGGGTCGGATCCTTGCGGAAATCCTCGCTCCAGCCCCATCCGCCGTCATTGAGCTCATTGAAGCCTTCCATGATCAGCCAGTCGCCACAATCGGCGAACCTTTCAGCTATCTGGGTCCAGACAGCCTTGATTTTCGCCTTTATCGAATCGTTCAGGGAAGGATTGTTGGCCGCGTTCTTTATGTCGAGCCACTGGTATCCGTTACTGACACCGTGATTCTCGTCATGATGGGTGTTGATGATCACATTGAGTCCCGCCGCATGGGCAAAGCCAACGACCTCGTACACCCTGTCCATCCAGGCCTTGTCAATCGTGTAGGAAGGTTCCGGACCGATCATCTTCAGCCATGAGATTGGAATGCGGACGCTGGTAAAGCCAGCCTCCTTCACTCCATCAAATGTAGTCTGGGTAGCCTTGTTCGGCTGCCATGCGGTCTCGTCAGGATATCCCTCCTTCTCACCTGCCCACGATCCATTGTAGAAAGCGTCGAAATGGTTGCCCATGTTCCAGCCAAGTCCGAGAGCGCGTGCCATCTTCCAGGCATCATTGTCGCCCGGTTCCGGCTCCGGTTCGGGTTCGGGATCAACGGGTTTCTCCGCTGGAGCCTGGGTAACGGTGAATGTCACGGATGGCACCCCGGTTGACGCGACGGTGACAGTAGCGGAGCGCTCCTCGTAAGTCTCATTGGCCAACACATTCAACCCGATAGTTATTGAGTACGAGTTAAAAGTCCCGTCCGAAAAAGTGATCCACGAAGGGAGTCCGGACAGGGTCGGACGAGATGGAGCCTTGATAGTCAAGGAAAGCTTCTCCCCTGGTTGAGCCACCTTGAAGGAGCTGGCGCTCAATGTGATGGATGTCGGAGCCGGATTTGGTTCCGGGGTTGGTTCAGTCTTTTCTTTCCCGCAGGAAAAAAGGATGGAAACGACCGCGGCCAGGACCGGCATGGTTATATGTAAAAATCTGTTCATATCAATACTTCACTTCGGAGCGATCGATCACATTGGGACTCGCCATCGCCGCCTTCCACCAATCCGCATCAGGCATATTCGATCCATACCATGGCATGAACCAGGACCATTTGGCTCCGGCGGACCAGACGGAAGGGATAGTTGCGAAAGCGGTGGTGCCATCTTTGCCGCACTCCCCGAGCGTCACCATCTTGGTGGGATATGTCTTTTGGATCTCATCGAACTCTTTCTTGTTGACAGAGGCCGCGCTTCCATACAGGTCTCGGGCCACGATGTCCACATAGCCGTCCCCGGGATACCAATCCTTATCCTGGTTGTACTCGGAAGAATTCCCATTGTAGTTCTGGGTGGTCCATACCCAGATAAGGTTGTTGATCCCCTTGGAGGCGAAATAGTCGAACATTGTGGTCCAGAGCTTTTTATAGACGTCAGCACCGTCGTACCCCCACCAGAACCAGGAGGTCGCCCAGGAGGCCTGACTCTTGTGGGTGGCGTTGCCCGCGGCCTCATGGAATGGACGCCAGATCGCGGCTATCCCCTGCTTCTGGAGCCCGAGGATCACCTCGACGACCTTATCCATCTGCTCATAGAACCACTTGTTCTCCCAAGAGCCGGCGGTAAAGACATTCTTGGCACGGAAGGTGGTCTTGTCCGGAGAACAAGTCACCCCTGAGCCGTCGGCGGCAGGAGTCGTATCTTTATTGACGGGGACATTGAAATGCCACATCAGGGAAACGATACCACCAGCCTCCGCCCACTCTGTCACCGGCTTAAGATCAGAATAATTGATCCAGTTGTTCGCGGGGACATAGATGTGGATGAAGTCGTAGCAGTTCATCGCAGGATATTTCCCGGTGGAGGAGAAAACCTTGTCAGCCTCCCTGTGGTTCCAGTTGACGTCCGCCATTATCGAGGAAATGGTTTTCTTGCCGTACTGTTCCAGAAGATAGCCGTAAAGGGCCACCGCCTTGTCCATTGGTGACTTGGTCACGAGGTTCTTGGAAATATTCACTTCCACGTTACCGCTCGGTTCCTCCGGAGTTTGCGGCTCAGATGGTTCCTGCGGCTTCTCAGCCGCGGCCTGGGAAATGGTAACGGAACTTGACAGTCCGCCCGAAGTGACCGTTATGGTCACCGACCTCGGCTCATAGGTAGCGTTTTCAGCCACCTTCAGGGTGAAAGTGATACTGTATTTGTTGTAAGTGCCGTCCTGGACGGTTATCCAAGCAGGGATCCCGCCCAAAACAGGCCGCTGGGGAGCGGTCACGGCAATGGACACTTCCCCGGCCGCTGAGGTCAGGCTGGATGAAGCGGGAGTCACTGTGACAGATGTCGGCGCGGTATCTTCCGGAATGACTGGATCATCCGGATCGCCTCCGCAGGACAAAACCGCCAACACGGACATGGCCAAAGCTAGAAAAGACAGTACTTTCCTCATTGAATGAATATTAATTGGATCCCGGAGGGAGGGTCAGCCCCCTCCGGAATAAAAACTACTCGATCGTGATCTTCGTCAGGTGCATTCCACCCGCACCCTGGACGATGATAAAGGAGCCCCAACCTTGAACCTGGGTCAGCTGGGCTGCCATCTCGGAAGTCACGGTGACAGAGATACGGTTGTCCTCCATAGTGTAATTCCACACATTGAATTCCTGACCGCCTCCGATCTCCGCGAAGCTCATTCCGCCCCAATGGCCGTCATAGACCTTGAACTGCCAATCACCCTCAGGAGCTGTAAAGTAGAAATGGAGCGTCATTCCTTCAGCGATTCCGGCATCAAGGAAGAGGTTTTCAGGGCCAAGATTATCATAGTTGGTCCAGTCGGCGATAACCGCGTCGCCTTCCCAGACGACGGTCTCGGTCGCTCCGTACTGGATGTGAGATATCTTGGTCACTTCCACATTTCCGTCACCGTTGATGAGGAAAGCGCCACCCCAGCCGGCATCCTCAGTCAGGGATGCCATAATCTCAGGTGTCACATTGAAGGAGAAGGTCTGGGTTCCGCCAGGGTACTCGCCCTGCTTGACCTCGTTGCCTCCGTTAAGCTCAGGAATTGAAAGAGCGCCCCAGTGACCATTGAGAAGCTGGAGATCCCACCATCCTTCCTCAGGAGCGGTGAAGTAGATCTTTATGACATCACCTTCACGGATGCCATTCTTCTCCCAGATGAAGCGATCGTCGCCGAAGGTGACTCCGCTCCAGCCGTTGATTATCTGGCTGCCTTCCCAAATCGGGATTTCAGTGAAAGGAGCTGTCACCTCGAAAGGTACCGCCCAAGTGAGCTGGGTACCATCATTCAGGACAAGTTCCAGACGGTAGGCGCCGGGGCTGGCGATATCCTTAGGCATAGAGAAGGACATGGCGTCATCCGCGCGAAGCTGATATTCAGTGACCTTCTTGCCCTTGACGGAGATGCTCTCCACATTGAGCAGGTTGGATCCTGAAATGGTGATCTTACGGCCAAGAGCGTATGAAGGCTCATCGAAGACGATGCTGACAGCCTCATCGTACGTCACAGTGATCTCTTCTGTCTGGGTGAAGTCACCATTTGCCGCGCTGAGTGTGAGGACTCCGGTGTAAGCATCCTTAGGAATATTAACACGCACGGTGTCAGCGGAAGATACCGTGAATCCGCAAGTGATCAAGCCATTATCCTTGTCTCCGATCGTCACACCGGTGACGAGATCAAGGTCTGTTCCAGCCACAGCAAGCTGCCGGCCGCCGGCGACCGCCTCATTACCGCTGATCCAAGTGGCAATAGGTTTGACAAGCTCGATCGCCTCAGTGTAGGCCTGCTTTCCGGAACCGAGGGTGACAGTCACGCCTCCGTCCTTAGCATCGGCAGGAATAGTGGCGACAATGTCTTTGCCATCGAGATACCACTGGGCCTCAGCGCCGGTGAATTCAACCTTGGTGACAAGGTCAAGGTCTGAGCCGGTTATCTTCACATCGCTTCCGGCCTTGTAACGGCCGTCCTCGGCGATGGAAGCGATAGCAAGATCAGCCACAGAGAGAGTCTTGACGAACCCGCCCTCGAACTCCTTGCCAGCATAGGAAGTGAGCTTGATTTGGCCGTCGGTGGCGGAAGGCGGAAGATTGAAAGTGATGGACTTGCCATCCTCCGCGAGAGTGAACTCGACTTCATCCGCACCGGTCAGGTCAATCTTCTCTATCATGTCGAGATGCTCACCATTCACGGTGATGACATCACCACTCTTGTAAGTGGTCGTGTCAGCCACAGTGATGGTGGGATCTCCGACTACCAACTCGTTCTCGGAATAGATCTGGTTCGGGATAGTGCTTTGATCCTCAATCTCATTGACGTCGCCGATTATGACATAACCGGAAATGGCGTTTGAAGGGACCGTGAATGAAAGCTCGCTGCCGGACTGGCTGTTGAACTGGGTAACATAGACTCCACCGCCGAGAATAACTTCACGGACATTGTTCAGGTACTCACCCTTGATGGTGACAACATCACCGGAGAGGGCTGTCGCTGGAGCGAAAGAGCTGAAAACGATCGGCTCGGTGTACTCCAGATCAAACCTGGTGGAAGCGGTAACGCCGTCGGAACCGACCACGGTGACAGGACCGACCTGGGCGTCCATAGGGACGGTAAGGCGGATCTCACTGCGGCTTCCGGAAGCGACAGTCTGGATGCTGGATACTGAGGCGCCACCGGCGAACCTCACCTCGGAGACCTTCTCCAGGTTGGCTCCGATAATACGCAGCTCGGCACCGCGCATCACAGGATTGGGAGCAACAGCGGCAAGCGCGAGTTTCCCGGCATACTGGTCGGTGTCAAGCTCCTCGTTCTGGCAGGCGGTAAGGCCTGTCATGGCGATGAGGAGAGTGGCTAAAAATGAATATTTGAATATATTCTTCATGTTCTGTTCCTCCTATAGATTATTTGTAAGGGACAGCCCTGATGTTGTCGATCTTGATGATCGGGGTACAAGAGGCCTCTTCAGCCTCGACACCACCATTGGTGATGAACATCCACAAGCTGGCGAAACTGTCAGC
>JAEEGL015214746.1_pt1 | contig 71060 bp, 70 predicted proteins | sample 9134231 | NCBI WGS metagenome assembly JAEEGL01 (sample SAMN16246548, study PRJNA631951) | gut metagenome | biome: gut microbiome; feature: rumen; material: fiber-attached | host: Bos | place: Iran: Karaj | collected 2018-10
GAATGTTGGTGGTTTTGTTCAGGATAACACAACCGCAACAAGCCGCAAACCTAACAATCCTACTCACCGTAACGCAAGAAGTGAAAGAGGTAGTAACTTTACTCCTTCCACAGAGGCTCCTTACAAGGGTGTCAATGAATCACTCATGAAAATCAAGAAAGAGAACAAGATGCTGAAAGAGGCCGTCAAGGAACTCAGGAAGAATCTTAACGAGGCTTACATCACAAATGTAAATCTTGGTAAAATCACGAAACTCTTCCTTGAAAATGCTGTTTCCCAAGAGGAGAAAGTTAACATAATCAATCGCTTCGTAAATGAGGCAAAAACGGTTGACCAATCTAAACAACTTTTTGAATCAATCAGCAAAGACCTTCAGAAAGTTGCAAAGGCAAACCTTACAGAAAGCAGAATGACAGCAGAAGGTTCGAAGAAATTGAATGAGAACACTATTTATAAATCACAGGACCTTCTCAACACTCTCGACTTTATGAAGAGAATGGAGAATCTGTAAAAACAAGCAAAGCAAAAAATAACAAAGAATCTAATAGAAAACAATTATTATGAGAGAATTTTTAACAAGCGGACAAGTTGGTTCAATCGAACTTAACGAGCAGAAAAGAATCCGCAAAGAGATTAACGAGCGTTGGGACCGCCTCGGCATGACCGAAGGTCTTAAGGGCGTTATCAAAGAGAATATCGCTACCCTCTTCGAGAATGAGGCAAAAGCTCTTCTTTCAGAGGCTACTGACGCAAACAACAGCGGTTCATTCGAAACCGTAGTATTCCCTATCATTCGCCGTGTCTTCAGCAAACTCCTTGCTAACGACATCGTGAGTGTTCAGGCTATGAACCTTCCTATCGGTAAGTTGTTCTTCCTTCTTCCTGTTACCAGCGAACGCAAGTGGGAACACGCTGATGGTAGTGCATTCGAAGAAGGTGACGACATCGAAGATGTTCACGGTTCACACAATGGTCTTATGGGCTATAAGAGAACTGACCGTCGTGATGGAAGCAAATACAATCGTTTCTATCTTCCTGACGAAGCAGTCTCCGACCAGGGCCGCCAAGACAGACCTTACCGTGCATATCAGATTGTAAATGCTGCAACTGGTGAAGTTGTTGAAGGTCCTCAGACCTACAATGGCAACTATGACAAAGCATGGGACAACGCAAGACAGATGAACGAGGACACCGCTAACACAGCAGGAACAAAGTACGTCGTTGAGATGGTTTCTCCTGAGGTTGTTCGTTACCACAAGAAGACTCTTTATGACCTCTTCTACAATGACTTCCTCTTCGACAACTCAAAGGGTAAGATTCACATTAAAGTCGGTGAGGCAACTCCTGTTGCTTTCAAATATGGCGACCTTGTAGAAATCGACCCTCAGGAAGATGGTGCTATCAAGCTTTACGCTGACGGTACTGTTCGTAACCTTATCCTCAAGGTGAAAGGTTTCTCATCATTCAACGCAGGCAAACTCACAGGTCCTGACGGCAACGAAATGGATACCGAGGCTTTCCTTGCATCTCTTAAGGTTATCCTCAAGAAAGGTGCCAAGATTGATTCAGTCTCCGGAACAACTTGCTTCGAAGAATACGAGGCTATTCCTTTCCGCGTGGTTACACAGAAATACGGTAAGGGTATGGTAGAGTATGCAGGTACTTGCGATGCAGAAGGTTGCATTTACCTCGACCTCGACCTTGCAAAACCTGCTAAGAAACAGGGTGCTACACTCGATGGTTACATTGGCGTTGATTGCGATACTCTCAAAGAGAATATCGAGAACTTCCAGGTAGCATGGTGCCAGTATGACAGCCTTGAACTCGAAACTGAGATTGCAGAGGTTTCCTTCAAACTCGATTCAGTTACTGTTTCAGTTGAGGAGCGTAAACTTCGCGCAACTTGGTCTCCTGAACTCGCACAGGATGTGAGCGCATTCCACAACATCGACGCTGAAGCAGAGCTCACCGCTCTCCTTTCAGAACAGATTGCTGCTGAAATCGACCGTGAGATTCTTCGTGACCTCCGTAAGTTCGGTCCTTGGCAGCGTCGTTGGGATGTCAATGGTTGGAGAAGAATGGCAGGCTTTAGCACGAACTACACACAGAAAGACTGGAATCAGGAATTTATGACCTGCATCAACCAGATTTCTGCTCAGATTCACAAGTCTACCCTTCGTGGTGGTGCAACCTTCGTAGTTGTTTCTTCTGAAATCAGCGCATTGGTTGACAACCTCGAATACTTCCACGTTTCAGACGCAAGTGCTGAATCAGACCAGTACAATATGGGTATTGAGCGTATTGGTGCTCTCCAGAACCGTTATCAGGTCTACCGTGACCCTTATTCACCTGCATGGTCAACAATCATTGGTCACAAAGGTAAGAGCCTTCTTGACACGGGTTATATCTACGCACCTTATATCCCTATGCAGCTCACCCCTACTATCTACAACCCTGAAAACTTCGCACCTGTCAAGGGTATTATGACCCGTTACGCTAAGAAGTGCGTCAACAACCGCTTCTATGGTGCAGTCAAGGTTGATGGTCTTGTACAGTGGGACCCTAACGAACTCCGTTAATCAAAAAACTGACAATTCGTTAGTATATACGAAAATGACCTCTGAGAAATCAGGGGTCATTTTTATTTTACTTATTATACCAAATTACATGCGTGAAATCTTGTCTGTATCTTCCATGCATAATGTCAGATGGGTAAATTTCAATATCGCTTATGCCTTTTGATGAAGCATAATATCCGAACCCATCATTGTTAGTAAAAATACCTGAACGGCACATATCAATAAATTCCTGTAGTGCGAATTTGTCTCCGTTTATCTTTTCCCCTCTTTTTTTATATGTAATTCTCGGTTCCTGAATTAGTCTCATTCTTTCGCTCAAGTCAGTAATCCTATTCCGCACATTTTCTGTCTCAATAAGCATTTCAGAATAAGGAATCCCACGATAAGCACAATCGTTCCAAATCAAATTATATTCTTCAACTGCTTCATTGTATTCTTTCTGTAGTTTAGAATAATCTTCCACAACAACCTCTTCTTCGACAATTTCTTCTTTCGGCGATTCCTTCACTTCTTCCTGAATTTTGATTTCCGCCGTTTCTTCCACTTCGTCAACTACTTCATTCGTGGAAATATCTTCATTCACCGCATCATTTACAACCGGTGATTCTTCTTCCTTTTTTCTGAATAAATCTATAAGTTTCATAACAATTTAAAGATACAGAAAAAAGTTATGAAAACCAAATTTTTTTATTCTTTTTTGTTTTTGTGTGAGATATGGTATTTGTTACATACTTTACATAGATAAATTGTATAGCCATGAAGATGTTTTATTGAGACATATCTTGCTGCATCTTCTTCAGTCTCATATTGCTTCTTTGTTTTACCCTTTGAATTATAATGACATCTTGGGTATGTTTTAACAAGGTTGCTTCTTGCGGCCTGTTTAATCATTCAAAAATATTATTAAACTCTTATAAAATTCGGGTCATACATAAATAGTTGATTCGGATGGAAAAGAAAATTATTGTTGAAGAATAACTTTTTACAAACAATACACTATTTATCAACTATTTATAATATAGTGAATTATAGAAATATGCCGAACAAATTAACACAAGATGAATTTATACGAAGGGCTAATGAAAAGCATGGCGGTAAATATGACTATTCAAAAGTGGACTACCATGGTGCTGAAACTAAGGTTTGTATCATATGCCCTAAGCATGGAGAATTTTGGCAAACTCCGCACAGACATTTAATGGGAGATAGGTGTCCTATGTGTAGTAGTCGTGCAAAATTGAATACTGAGGAATTTATAAATAGGGCAAGAGCAATACACGGAGATAAATATGATTATTCTAAAGTTCAATATGTAGATAATATGACAAATGTGTGCATCATATGTCCTAAACACGGAGAATTTTGGCAAAGACCATCCTCCCATTTAATCGGTCAAGGATGCCCCGTGTGTGGTGCAATATCTACCGGTATTAAAAAAAGAACCAATCAGGATGATTTTATAAAAAGAGCAAACGCATTACATAAAAGAAAATACGACTACTCAAAAGTTCAATATATCTCATCACTAAAACCGGTGACGATAACTTGCCCTTTACATGGTGATTTTATACAAACTCCACATAAACACTTGCAAGGTCATGGTTGTCCGATTTGTGGTAGTAAAAATAATATAACAGAAATTCGTTTTTTCGAAGAACTAAAAGCAGCGTTTAACAACAATGTAGAATATCAAAAATCTTTTCCGTTTTTAAAATATGGAAGCGGTGTACAAAAAATTGATTTTTACTTACCTGAATATAATGTTGGTATTGAATTAAATGGTAGGCAACATTATGTGCCAATAGATGTGTGGGGTGGAGAAGCCGGTTTCGAATTAACAAGAAAAAGAGATTTAATCAAATATAATAAGTGCAAAGAAAACGGAATTAAATTGTTTTACTTTACTCCACCTTCAATGAAGTCTTATATTAATGGCTATTTTGATACCGTTTATACCTCTATTACTAAATTAATAAAAGACATAAAAAATCTTTAAATGGTAGATTACGACGAGTTAAGAAGAGAATTTATAAAATGTGTTAGTGATAAGTCTCGAATTTATATGATTGAGAATTATCTAAAAACATATGATATGCGTTATAGAAAAGAAGTGCCCTTTAAATTATTTCCTAGGCAAAAAGACTTATGTAAACTGCTTGGAAATGAAAAAAATGTAATTACAACAAAACCTCGTCAGGCTGGTATTACAACGACTACTGCGGCATTTATCGCATGTACAATGGCATTGGCATCAGAAGAATCTCCGGAAACGGTACTTGTGATTGGTAATAAACTTGACCTTTCTGAACAAATGGTGACAAAGGTAAGGGATTTTCTTAATCAGATTCCGAGATGGTTCTGGGGCGATGATTATTTCTCACCAGACCCTAAAAGTGAAAAGAACAAGATTGACATATTCACAAAGAACAATAAGGATGAAGTTTGTTTATTTAATAAAAGTAAAATCATAGCGCGTTCTTCTGGAAAGAATGCTGCTCGTGGTGTGTCATCAGTATCAATTTTGGTGTTTGATGAAGCGGCGTTTATTGAAAACGGAGATGTGGTTTATTCCCAAGCGGTTGCAACTACTTCAACTGGCGGTAGGATAGTTATGATATCAACCCCAGGAGGTAAGGACCAACTTTATTGGAAAACATATAGTCAAGCAAAAAATGGGGAAAACGGATTTGCACTGATTGAACTTAAATGGTATCAAGACCCTCGTTATAATAAGAACCTTGAGTGGTATTACAAAGATAAAGATTCGGGTGAGATAAAAGTTATAAAAGAAGAAACACTCGATGAAAGTGGTTCAATTAGATATGATGAAAAGCATTGGGAGGAAATGGTTCAAAAAGGTTATAAACCTCGTTCTCCTTGGTATTTGGATATGTGCGGTAAGTTCAACAATGACGAACAAAAGATTGCACAGGAGTTGGACGTGTCGTTCCTTGGTTCTGTTTCCAATGTCGTTGCACCTGAGTTTATTGAAATGCAGGAAAATATGAACACAAGGGAACCAATGAAGAAGGGTGAAGATGGAGACCCGTTTGGACTTGAAGAAACTTGGATATGGAAACCCGCAATACCCGGACATAAATATCTGATGAGTGTTGACTGCTCCCGTGGTGATGCGGCGGATAGAACTGCGATTGAAATTCTTGACCTTACAGCACATGACGAAGAGAATGGAACTCCTTGTATAGAGCAAGTACTTGAATATCACGGAAAGAGGACAGGTGATGACATTGGTGAAATCGCTTATGTATATGGCAGAATGTATGGAAATGCGTTCTGTACGGTTGACTGCGTTGGTGGTACGGGTGACGCTTGTGTATTGACAATGCAGAGACTCGGATATACGAATCTTTACTATGACGACCCTCAATTGAACAAATATACAATGGAAAGGGAAACAACATCTCTTAAACCAAACAAGGAAGGAAAACTACCGGGATTCCATAGTAATGCGGTACGATTCCAAATGCTTACCTTCTTCGCCAATATGGTAAGGACAAATCAGATAAGAATACGCTCAAAGAGGGTTATATCTGAATTGGAGACTTGGATTTATAAGGGTGAGGCCGCGAGAATTGACCATATGGACGGAATGCATGACGATACGCTTACCTGCCTTGCTATGGGTGTGTTCGTTGCTCAGTATCACTTGGGAGACCTTGAAAAAGCGAAGGAACGCGATGCTGCTTACCTTAGGGCGTGGGTGAATAGTACGAGGGTAAAGCAAGAGATTGATAATCAGCGTAGTAACAGAGAATATTCAATTGACCCGAGAGTAAAAAAATACAATGCACCTTTCTACAGCACAGAGACGCTATTCAAAACAAGCGGGAATCCTCATGCTGACTCTCTGAGATGGTTAATCAAATAAACAAGTCTTTATAACTATTTATAGGAAAATATAGCAATTATGACTAAAGTAACTGATGAAATAAAAGAATTGTTCCGTAAGATTCGTGCCGCTCTTGGTGCTCCGGTCGTTGCTGTTGAACTTACCGATGACCAATTGTGTGCCCTTCTTGATATGGCTATTGAAGATTACTCTGAGAAGGTCAACAACTGGCTTATCCGTAATCAGTGGGCTACATTATACGGAAGAAGCATAACAAACCTTGACCTCGCATTTGCACTTTCAACGAGGACATTTGATATGATGAAGGATTATTCTTTCTGGTTCTCAAAGGAAGTCGGATTGCAGCAGGAAGGTACGAAGTGGGAACTGAAAAAAGACTTCATAACGATTGAAAGAGGTAAACAGAACTACCTTATTCCCGCAGGTCGTACAATAAACAAGGTGATGTGGGTAAATCCTCCTGTCGCTCACGCTGCATTGTTCGCAAATTATGGCGGTATCGACATTGGTTTCGGCGGAGGTTATGGCCAGCTTGGTGGCGGTGCTTATGGTCCTATAGGTGGCTTTTACACTGCTCCGGCCGCTGATGTTGCATACCTCGCCACAGACCTTCAATACAAGAACAGACTTTTGCGTAGTGATTTGGTTTACAAGGTTACGGCAGGACCCGATGGAACACATATCCTTCACCTTTTAAGTACTCCCGGAAGCAAGTTGTCATTCGGCTTCTCTGGCGGTATGGGTAGCGGACTTGGACTTGTTGGTTGTGAGGTTTGGTACACATATTACGACACGAACGCAGACAACGAGGATGAGTGTATCAGAGACCATATCGGCGATGTACTTCTTTCTCCTGACCAGGTAAAGCTTTCAAACATTGACTACGCTTTCCTTAATGACCCTACGAAAACAACGGTTAGGCAGTTGTTTCTTGCAAGAGCTAAACAGACTCTTGGTTTAATCAGGGGTAAGTTCAGCGGTAAGGTCAATATCCCTCAGGCTGAAATGACAATGGACTATCAGATGCTCATACAGCAGGGCGAAAAAGAGTGGGATGAAGCAATGAAGGCACTTATGGAACGACTTGACTTTATGCGTCCTCAAAAGATACTTGAAGAGCAGATGAATATCGTTGACCACATGATGAAGATTCAGGAAAAGACTCCTTTAGGAATATATGTAATTTAATCGTAACTATGGCTCAAAATATTAGACCAGAGAGGGAATGGCAGTATGATGGGGATGTACAAGCGTTATATTCCTCATGTTCCCGCAGAAAGAACAGACCTTGCGATGCTCCTGACTTTGGCATCTCGGAACTTGGCTCAAATGAAATAAATCATGATGATGACAGGTTTATTTCTTGGTACAATGACTTCGCAGGAACAAACTTTGCGATGAATGTCGGTTGGTGCGCCATATTTGCTTCATGGTGTATTGGACAGACCGGAGACCTTAGGAAGAACCTTAAGGATGTTAGAAATGACTTTGAGTATCCTGCATTTTCAAACGGGGATAACGGGCTTGCTATGTATGTGAAAATGAATAGATTTACGGCAAGCAAGAGTTATGTTCCTCAGAGGGGTGACATTATCTTCATTACGAACAAGACGAATAGGGAAACGGGTAAAATGTCTTCAATCTCTGACAACCTTTACAGACCCACCCATGTTGGAATTGTCGTAAAGGTCAATGAGAAAGAGAATTATGTTACTACGATTGAAGGAAATTGCAGCGATAAGGTAAAACTCGTCAACCGATACTTAATAAATCCTAATATAGTGGGTTATGGATATTAAAATGACGAGAGAAGAGTTTCTAAATAAGTTCAATGAAAAATATACCGGTAAATATGAATGTAGAATCTCTGAGGATAAAAAGGAAATAAAACCAAGCGACAAAATTCCGGTAACATGCTCGAAACACGGGTTATTTATGGAGACAGCATATGATTTACTTGAAGGGTTCGGATGTTTCAAGTGCTTTACTGAAGGATGGGAAGAAGATAAATAAAAACAAAGCCGTAGTTCGTTATACTGCGGCTTTTATCGTCTTTTATTTTATCTTAACTATTTATTAATTAGTGGAAAAGTATTATATTTAAAAAAATTGATTGATATGCCAAATAACGAAACTATATTTCAAGGACTCAATAGTGTAGTTCATCCGCAAGTCATATCACCTGAATATACGAAGGGTGGAGATGCAAATACCGTATTATTCAGGACAAACGATAAAGCGGAATACGAAAAGAAACTGCTACAATACAAGCAACAGAAATACTTGTCTTGGTCTTGGCAGAAAGCGGGTAGTGATATAGCCCTTGAAAGTCTGGCCGGTTACAATGCCGTTAAACTTATGTACAGGGATGCGGACCTTATGGATGGTATGCCTGAAATTGCGGCGGCTTTGAGTATTATTGCAGAAGAATCTTGCCCTCTTACTGGTGACGGACACATGCTTAATGTCTATTCAAAGTCAAAGAGAGTGAAATCTATCCTCGAAGACTTGTTTGTTAACAGATTGAAGATACACACACAACTTCCTATGGTCTGTCGTGCAATGGTTAAGTATGGCAATCAGTTCATGCTTCTTAATATCGACAAGAACAACGGAATTATGGGGTGGAGGCAACTTCCTGTGTATGAGATAGATAGGTGGGAATATGGTCAAGTCAGCGATAGCGTAGGTCTCGGTTCAGTTCCACTCCAGACAAATGAAATAATGCCTGAATCAATAAGGTTCGTTTGGATTGGACATAACGAGGATAAACCCTACTATGATTGGAATATCGCTCACTTCCGCCTCCTTAACGATTCATTCTTCCTTCCTTACGGCGTTTCGCATCTTCATCACGCTAGAAGGGCTTGGAGAATGTGGAGTATGATGGAAGACGCAATGTTGATTCATAGATTGGACAAGAGCGTTGAGAGACGAGTGTTCAAGATTTATGTTGGTGGAATTGACGAGCAGGATGTGCCGGCCTTCGTACAGGATATTGCAAACAACTTCAAGAGAACTCCATTGATTGACCCACAGACAGGACAGGTAGACTTAAGGAAGAACTTTATGGATGTTTCTACAGACTACTTCATTCCTGTTAGAGACCCCGCTGCACCAAACCCAATAGAGACTCTTCAGGGAGCAAGTTATACTACTGCAATGGACGATATCCAATATATGCAGAACAAGGTATTTTCAGCATTGAGAGTCCCTAAGACATTCCTTAACTTCCAAGAGGCACAGGGTAGGGGACAGAACCTTTCATTGCTTGATATCAGATTTTGTAGGATGGTTAACAGAATGCAACAATACCTTCTCATTGAATTGAACAAGGTCGCTATGATTCATCTTCATCTTCTCGGACTTGATGATGAACTTGCAAACTTTACACTTACCTTAAACAATCCATCAATGCAACTTGAAGCACTTGAACTTGAGGACATTACGAAGAGATTACAGACGGCGGCGGCAGCAGTAGCAGACCCGGGTAACGGAATTCCACTCGTATCAATGCACTGGGCTATGAAGAAAATCCTTAAAATGTCAGACCAAGAGATAAGTGACATCCTCAATGAAATCAGGCTTGAGAAGGCGATGTCAGCAGAACTTCAAATGACTCCTGCAATTATTAAGAAAACAGGTATATTTGATAAGACTGACAGAATATATGGTGACTACGAGACTCTTCTTGCAATGGAACAGGGTAAGATGCCGCAAGCACAGCAGGGAGATGAAGAAGGTGCTGCTGGTGGTGGCGGTGGAGAAGGATTCGACGGCGGTTCTCTCAATATGGATGCTCTCGGTGGCGGTGGAGGCGACATGGGTGGTACGGACGCGACTACCGATATGTCTTCAGCACCTAGTATGGATAGCGGAGCAGGAGCGGCTGGTGGAGCAGGACCGGTACAGGAACAGATAAAGAAAGCAAAGAAGAGCGCAATACAGGAATACCTCGAAAGACTGAATGAAGAGCCTAAGATTCATGAAGATGCCTATGATTTTGAGGTACGAAATAAGACGATACAAGAGGAGACGAAACGAATCTTTGACAATCTCGGGGACATTTTGGATGATGACGAAGACGAGGGAGAAGACGATGATGACATTGATATCGGGAAATAAACGCTGAGGAATAACTATTTATAGGAAAAACGAAATACAATGACAATATACGAAAAAATATCAAAGACGAAAGACCTGAATTCATTGGAAGAACTCAGGAAATCAATCAATGAGGCATGTGACAATCGTGCTGAATTCATTAAAATGTGCAACAGGGCTAATGAATTGTCAGAACGCTCATTTGGTTTCATTAAGGAAGCGTTTGAAAACTTATCTCCCGTATTGTTCGAGTCAAAGGACGGAAAGAAACTGATAAGCAAATATACGAAGACAATCAAGGAAAACAAGAACCTATCAGAAATGCACACAATCTACGAAAATGTCAGGAAGATGCATAACGGCTCAGACCTCGATTTCTTTGTAAACGGAATGGTATCTAACGATTGGAATATCAACAAGAAGACATTATCCGAAGATGTTTCTAAGTTAGGTAAGATTTTGGCTGAGGCTTATATTACTGTAGGCGAGAAATCAGAAGAACTGCTCCCCGAAAACAACACTTCACTCAACAAGGCACTCGAATTCATTGCTGAGAACAAGAGGACGGGAAAGAACCTCACAGACTATAGCAACGCAGTGAAAGTAATCCGTGAACACATCGAAGCAAAGGAAAAGGTAAATATCAGCGAAATGTTTCAAGATGTTGACAAAATCACTGAGAAGCTAGTCAACGAATTCAACGAGAAATACAGCGAAGAACTCAATGATGATGAAAAGGGTGCATTAAAGGAACTTGCCGAAAACAATGATAAGGAAAGTGTATTTAACAAGTACAAGTCAATGTGTCAGGAAAAACTCAGTGAAGAAAAGAAGAGATTCCTCAATGAAGGCGACTCAGAATCAGCAGAAAAGATTGACAGGATTTACGAGCAGGTTGGAAAGAAAGTGTTCTCTGAAAATACGGTTGGCACTGATATCTGCAACCTTATCGAAATGGTTAATGTGTTCAATAAATAAGTTTGGCAAAGAGCATAAATGAAAATGGGAAGTCAAAAAAACTTCCCATTTTTTAGTTATTGTTGAATATGTCTCTCGTGTAAACCCTGTCCTTCACATCATCAAGTTCTTCGGAATATCTGTTTGCAATAATCAACGCGCTATTCTTCTTAAATTTCTCGAGGTCATTTATTACTTCACACCCATTGAGTTCGCTTTCCTTGATTGTCGGCTCGTATATGTAAATCTTGTATTCTCGGCTCTTTAATATATTAATAACATCAAGTATTGCGCTCTGTCTGAAATTATCACTGCCAGATTTCATTGCTAACCGATAAATGCCTATGGAATCATAACCTTCAACATTATCAGCGATAAACTTCTTTCTTGTCTTATTACTTTCTACAATCGCACCAATCAAGTTTTGTGGAATATCCTTGAAGTTTGCGAGAAGTTGTTTCGTGTCCTTAGGGAAGCAATAACCGCCGTAACCGAAAGAAGGATTGTTGTACTGGTTTCCGATTCGAGGGTCATAGCACATTCCTTCAATTATGTCCATTGCGTTGAGGTTTTCGTGTTGAGCGTAAATGTCAAGTTCGTTAAAATACGCGACCCTCATGGCAAGATAACTATTTGCAAACAATTTGACCGCTTCTGCCTCTGTGCTACCCATTACAAGTTCGGGGCATTCATTTAAAATACATTTCTTGACCGCGTGTATGTAATAGTTTGCCAATCCTGTCTGAAGCGGGTCGTTAGCGTCACATCCTGCTATTATTCTACTCGGATAGAGGTTGTCTTTCAATGCCGTACCTTCCCTGAGAAATTCCGGACTGAAAATGATATTCGGGTTCTTAAATCCTTGTTCGGTGAGAGATTCCCTAAGTTTCTTCGTATAACCAATGGGAATCGTTGACTTTATGACTATGCAAGCGTTTTTGTTATACGCAAGTGCCTCATTTACAACACTTTCGACGATATGTGTGTCAAACTGATTTGTTTCCTCGTCATAATTCGTCGGTACTGCAATGATTATGATGTCCGCTAATTCATACGCTTCCTTCTTGTCGGTAGTTGCCTTTAATAACAGATTTTTGTTTTCTAAGTATTCCTCAATCAATAAATCCTTAATCGGAGACTTCTTATTATTCAGCATTTCAACTTTCTCGGCTGCAACATCAAGTATTGTAACATTGTGTTTTGTAGCAAGCATTATGCCGACACCGAGACCAACATAACCCATCCCAACTACCGCTATATTCTTCATAATTAATATTTTATCTTACATATATGATTAGGTCCTCTTGAATAGGAACAACCATTGAGCCTGCGGGAAATACGGTTCCATCTCCGCTAACAAGGTCTCCAAGAAAATTAATGTTGAACCACCCCTCGTAAATTCCTTCCTTCCTTGTATCTCTCTCGGTCCATTGATACTCGAGAACGAACTTTTCTTCACATCCTTCCATCTTTGCATCCACGACAGCAGCGGGAGCCTTTGATATCTTAAGAATGTCTGTCTCTGTATCCTTCATTGAAAAAGTGACATCACAATTTTGCAAAGCGTCCTGAATGAGAGCCTTTTTGAAATCGAAGCGGCCGTCATTGATTATTTCCATTCTGAGCACCGGGTTTACTGACCCTTTCTTTATATAAAATTCTTGCATATCTTACTTTTACCTATAAATAGTATCAGCACTTTGTTTTAGATAACATAAATCCGTATTTTTCAAAGAGAAGGCTAAGGTTCTCATCGTCCATAAATTGTTTCATCTCATCTGTTTTTGTTATTTTAGTGAACGATGACTGATTCTTTTCAACAAATTCGTTTTTCAGTTTCAAAAAAATCTGTATGGAAAAATATGACTTCTTATCATAGGACATTCTCTTTCCCGCAACATCAAAGATACAAATAGTGTTCTTTTCAAATATATCATCATTTTCTTTGACGATTGAATTCACGGTATTTGATATTGACCCATCTAAAATCTTGAGTTCCTGCGAGTAGTCATTCTTGTCCAAATTCGGAGTTATGTATCCGTTCAGGTCAATGTAAATGGAGTTAGGGTTCTTCCTATCCATTGTACCTACCACTATGTTTATTGTATTGTTTCTAATTTCTGTTTCGCTCGACATCACTATATCCTTTTACTAACTTCAATATAGTGATTTTATACCTGAAAGTCAAATATTAAAGGGTCCCCAGTACTATAGAGACCCTTCTTACCGACTAAGTAACCTTATGACCGTATCTATTTACGATTTGGGCTGAATCACGTCGGTTTCTAACCCGAATTAATTTCCCACTCTATAAATAAATAGCCGGATGAGGTAAAATATACCGCAAATACAGCAAAAAACACGAAAAAACTAAATCCCCTTTTCAAACTATTTATCAATGAATACGATAACGATATGGTAAGACATTTATTTTTAGATAAGACCGCAACAATCGTCCGTGGCTCATTGACAAACACTGGACTGAACCCAATTATAGACCTTAACTACGGGGTCGGATTATCAAGGGCGTTGCTTCACTTCGACGAGACACTGATAAAGGAAATGGTCGAGGACAAGACAATCGCAGACATTGACAAGATGACCTGCACACTTAAAATGACCAATTGTGAAAGCGTTGATGGTGTTCCACATGAAAAGCACTTCTTGGCCGGTGAAGCAGTAATGTCACAGAGGGCAACATCCTACGAACTCATACTTTTCAAACTTCCTCAGTATTTCGACGAGGGAAGAGGTTTCGAGTTTACGAGCGACTTCTGGATTAGAAACAACAGGTCTTATTCAATACACGGAGCAAACTGGTACTATTCAAACGACGGAATGGTATGGCAGTGTGACGAGGACAAGGTTGATTTGACTGACCCTATGGTTTCTATCAAGGATGGTGTCATTTGGAGATTTGAACCGGTTGAGGTGGAAAACAATAACTTCGCCGTGAATAATGAAAACTGTGAAGAGGAGATTATTCCTGAGAGTGCTACGACGGAAACCAAGATGAAGAAAACTAAGGTGAATCTTGATGGTGGTGTCTATACTGACGAACAACTCAAGGAAGAATATGAGAAATACGAAAACGGTGAGGAAAGCATAATCATCGGGGTTCAGCATTTTGACTTCGGTTGTGAAAACTTGTCCATTGATATTACCGATTATGTAAAATCACTTCTCAATGGTGCTTGTAACTATGGACTCGGAATTGCGTTCGCTCCTTACATTGAGAAACTACAGACAACGATTCAGCAGCATGTCGGTTTCTTCGGAGTTCACACAAATACATTCTTCCACCCTTATGTAGAGGTTGTTAACAGCGAATATATCAACGACAACAGGGAGAATTTCTATCTCGGAAGGAAGAACAATCTCTATCTATACACCAATGTCAACGGGTATCCAACGAACCTTGACAAACTTCCCGTATGTAATATTGACGGACTTGGCGAGGTAGAAGTGAAACAGGTCGGTAAAGGGGTCTATTGTGTCCAAATTTCGCTTTCTAAGGATGAGATGGAAGAAGATACCATTCTCTATGATATGTGGTCAGGATTGGCTGTAAATGGGCAAGAATTCGATGATGTTGAAATGGAAGTTGTAACGTTGTCAAGTAAAAAGTATTTGTCGGCGGGTTCTTCTTCCGTACTTAAAAACGATGTAGTACCTTCCTTTGAGGGAGTGAACAACGGAGAGAACCTTAGACGCGGTGAAATAAGGGAAGTCGTTGTAGATTTTCGGAAGGAATACACAACCGACAAAAAGGAACTCATTGACGGAGGAGAATACAGGATTTATGTAAAGGACGGAAACAGGGAATTGGATGTCATTGATTATCAGCCAATTGAAAAAGCATTCCTTAATAACTTCTTCGTAATATACACGGATGACTTGGTTCCTAACAATGAATACTTCGTGGATGTTCGTGTAAGATTCGGGCGAGAGACAAAGTATTACAAGAAAGCGTTGAGGTTCACGGTCGTAAGTGATGTGACGGAAAGATATGAATGAAAGAAAAAATCCCCTACATTATTGCATGGGATTTTTAGTTAGTTATTAAATAGTGTTGCTTTTTTTAATAAAATATGTTATTTTTAAAAAAATAATGTATTATGGAAACAAGCAATATTGGAATTTGCATAACAATTCCAAAAACAATTAGTTGGAAAGAATATCAAAAGGAATTGGATGCTGTAACTGATTGGTCGCAGGAAATGAACTATAAGGTAAATAATCTTCCGACAAAGGTTTCAAAGGGGGATAGATGTTATCTGTGTTATAATGGTTACATCATTGGGTGGATGACAATTACATTTATTGGACAAAAGAAGTTTAAATGTACTACAACGGGAAAAGACTGGGAATATGGTAACTATATTTCAAGGAGTGGTCCGTTCCATAAATTAAAAACCCCAACTCCGTGTAAAGGTTTCAGAGGATTTAAGTACGTTAAATATGGTAATATATCAGAAAACAATAAGAAATAAAAACTATTAAATAAAAAATGACCGCTGTTTTTAGTGGTCATTTTTGCTTATAGGCGGATTTTAGTTTAATCTTACTGTATTTGATAAGAGATTGTCCTTCAACTGATATTGCATTAGATTTTTTATTTCGTCAGTATTGCAAGGTGTCATTGTCGGAAATGGGTGAACATGATTGAAGAACGCATCCCTGAACATTTCCAAAAACTCGATAAGCGGTTCTCCATATACCATTCTATAAGCATATCTGTCTCCGTTGAAATCCTCATCTTCAGGACTTCTCATTATATCCTTTTCTTCCTTGTTTGTAATGAGGTCCCTTTGAAATGCATTGTATGTCTTAATCTCCGTCGTACCATCAGCCTTCGGAATCTGCCTCTCGTATTTTGTTGAGTTGTCCGTCTTATAGTCTTTCAGTGACCCGTTTCCTCCGGGTGAACTTCCGAGCAGATTAATCCTGTCTGCAACAATATATGCTACGCTGCTATATCCATTTTCGGGGTGTTCATCATCATATTTGAGTTTAATGAAAGCAGGATTATCCCTATTAAACACCGCAGTATGGTCATTGACGTTGAGTTTCTTTACACCGGCCTTCAGTCTTATATCGTCATCCGTTATCTGTAGTCCACAATTTTTTCTTCCTTCAATGCTTATGTCGGAATTCTCAGGAAACGCGCCAATTGCATCCACCCTGTTTTCTGGATTATCCGCAACCGTTTGATATGCACCTTGAAAAAATCCCCTTGCCTCACCGATTTCTGTTGAATCCTTAGGTGAATCATGCATATCCACATGTTGAGTGACAAACGGACCAATATAGAACCTTGCCGATTCCTTGTCCCCGTTAACGATATTGAACATTCCAACGAGTTCACCTACTTTTGGCTTTACATGCAGCATTTTAGGAAGAAACGGGATAGCCCACGGAAGTTCGGAATTCTTGGTTGTGTTGTCCGAAGAAAAACGCGCAAGTATCCTATCACCACCAGCAGGGTCGTCCACACTGATAACCTCACATAATTCAAACATTGTTGTAGGTGTTTCGTTAGCCATGTTTAATATAGTTTGCTGCCTCTTATTTTAATTTCATTTTCAACTTTACTGTATTCTCTGTCCAATGTATCAAGAAATTCGAGATGTTCCTTGATTTCACCCTTTGTCTTCTCAAATAGGTTCTCTAATTCAATCTTAGCCAATTTCAACTCATCATTGCTAAGCTTCTTGTAGTCCTTGAATTCCATAATGTTAGCGAATTATCCCTGATATTGTTATTGATGTTATGTTTGAACCGACTGCCACTACCGGTCCACCTGCGTTTCCACCCTCTGCCTGAACTGTTATTAGTCCTGCGGGTATAGTACAATGAACGACAGCATCTTCCCTGATAGCCTTTACGACACAATCAACAATGTTCTTCACAAACATGTTAACGACATTTTCTGTTCCATCGGGGTTCTGTCCTGTCTCGATTCCGAATTTTCCGTTTCCTTCTATAATGTTTGTTGCAATAAGCGTCTCTGATAAACCCGGTCTTCTAATCGCCGTAGCATAATTAAGCAGTGCGGGAAGTTTTCGTGCCGGTCTCCTTGCTGATGCTATCTTTAAAGCAATTGCACCTACGACACCTGCAACCGTAACACCGAGACTTGCAAATGTATTAGTTTGTTCTTCTTTTTTCTCTTTCTTTATCGGCATGGCACATTAACATTTTTCACTTTCATTTTCAGGTTCCGTCTGGTCTTTCCTAATATCTGCATAATGTACATCATCAAGAACAGCCATATCATTTCTTCGAAGCAGATTCAATGCCTGTCTGAGTAATATCAACCAAGCATCAAGTTCCTCAAGAATAAGCGCAAGGAGTACATCATCAAGAATCGGCTTTATTGCTTTTTCAAGGAGTCTGTACAATATCGTTGCAATCGCGTCCTTGATTTGTATTGCAATGTTTATTACGGAACCAACTAATTTTCTGAATATTGCAGATACGAGTTTATCAAATGCACTTCCTTCAAGGTTGGACAAGTCGACAAGACCCATTACTTCAAAATTAATCATAAAGAGCAACATTACCTGAGGAGAAAATACAGCCCTTACGAGTGGCATTATGATAGCATAGATTACATCTGTCAGAAAGTTGCTGGTGATGGACAAATCAAGACCAAGCGAAGTCAAAACCTGTCCCTTTTCGCCCGGTTTGAATGCAACATCAAATACATTTCTCGTAAGTGTCATTGTATCCTTGTTGAGTGCCGCTCCTTCTGAAATAGAGTCCCACCCGTTCTCAAGGTCTTCGGCACTATAGAACACACCATTAGCACCATTTCCGTCATAAGCCTTTGCACCATATTGTCTCAGGTCGGCCTCACGGAGCATTGTACTATATTCCCTATTACTAAAACTATAAAAGCAGTCACTTACATTCATATCATCAACAGACAAAATCTTAGCGATGATTTCCGTAAGTTTAGCATCCATCACCCTTTTCTTGATTGAGACGCTTGCAGTTATCTCGGGGAATATCTTTACCTTACTGAGTTCCATAAGCATATTCATTACGATTACTTTCGGATTGAATATGTTTATGCTGCTGAGGTAATCCCTGTTGAAATCATAAATCGTCTTTCTCAATGAGTCTTCCGGATTGTATCTCTCAGAAGGAAATGAAACCCGTAAGCAAGTATCCTGTGTGTAACCTTCGTATTTTTCAAGTTGCAAGATTGGATATAGTGTGTCTGTACATTGTGTCTTGAATTCTTCGTCGGGATTTCCTTTTTCCATTAACCATTTAGCCCATCCGTTTCCTTCAATTCTCGTGTCTTTGCCGTTCTTCCTCTTGTCCAATCTACGGCTATCCCACATCATCTTGTTCTTTTCTGTCTGTGTATCAGTATTTCCTCTATTGAGTGCATTCCACATAAAGGCATTGAAATCCTTTGTCCTGTATAGTGTTCCTGGTACGGTGCTTTGGTCGAGTCTTATGTATTGCGGTGCCTTTTCTCCGTCTTCCTTGTTTGTGTAAATCGGAATCGTTGTGCTTAAAACCGCTTCGGATGCAATGTCGGGGTCCTCAGTTTCAATTTCAATGTAAGTATAACCAGAAACATACTCCTGCCTCGTTTCCTTTACTCTCCTTTCATATTTTTTATAGAAGATTGGAGTCGTGCCTTCATATGTAGTATAAACTGAGGGTGATGCTGATGTAGGATTATTTATTACCTCGTCATTCTTTTCAATAAATCCAAGAACGTCAAAAATTTCTTTATTATCGTCTTGTAAGAAAACCCTTGATTCATTATCAACTATTCTCTTGTAATAATATTCTGTCCTGTAATCAACATAATCAATTACCTTTGCATCGGGTTTGAAAATCTTCTGATAGTATTTTGTCTTGTAATTGATATCGTAGAAGAACTGCCCTGTCATACCTAACGGAGCAATATCAAGAACACCGCTGAAATCAAGAACAGAAATAGGTACAAGTATTCCTCTTCCATAATACCTTAAAGCGGTCTGTTCCCCGTCCTTCCTTGAATCAGCGTCCATTGCATATAACGGAAGGAACGGATTTACGGAACAACTTAAAATACTTGTCAATATGTTTGCAATTACAGCCTTGACAGCATCCTCCAAACCTAACAGCCAACCGGAAACATTATCTTCGTCCCAATTATTTACAACATCAAATACAGCCTTACTGGTATTATCCTTCGTGGTTTCCAATCTTTGCTGTAATTCAGGACCGACGACAAATTTAAGTATTTCATTCACGACGACCGTTTCAGGAATACCGAGAGAACGAAGCACATCAATTATGAATTCAATGACGGAATCGTATTGTTTCTCATTGAATGCTATCTTGTGCAACGCATGACTTGATACTGAGCGTAATGCTGATAGTTTGTCTATAATCGCGTTTTCCTGTGAAGCCATTGTTATTCGTTTTTAAGTGTATAAGTTTCGCTTTCCCCTCCGTTTACTTTATCCAATTCAGCACGTAATCCTGCCAAATCCAAACTCGTCCTCTTAGCGTATGTCTGGTCATTGAGTGTGCTGTCGATGTCTCCGCTATGCTTAATCAATTCACCCATAAACCTTGCAATCTCAAACTTGGACATGATAGCCTTGTTCTTGTCGCCGAGGAAGTCATGCATTGCCTTTGCATATTTTGCCTTCTCATCCATTCCTATCTCGTCTGCTCCAAGATTCGTGCTGTTTGCAAGTTTGTTTATCTCGTTCTGAATTTCGTTAAGTTGTCTGCAAGCCTGTTCATAAACTTCCTGCAACAACTCTTCAACCTTGTTTATCGAATTCAGTCTTACTTTATATTTCTTGTCCATAATGTCAAAACTTTATAGATAAATAGTTTGCAGCGGTTTTCTATCACTCATTTTCAAGTATATTTTTCTTTAAAGAATAGTAAGTTCCACGAAATTTTTTCATATTATCTCTAACTCCCTTTGTGGTCATAAGTGTTGATTCCCTTAAAAAATAGAGAACATCAGACTTTTGTAGTTTGTGTGTGCTTTCATTATCCCATGCAAGAACATCCTCCCAGTTGTTAAGTAGGTCAATCAATGCAAGCCCGACCTTTATCTCATCGTCGTTCAATGAGAATCCTGACGGGTTGGATATCATTCTTCCAATTTCTCTTGATGTGTCTATGATTAGTTTTTCTGCAAGGTCAAAATACTCGGTGTCTTCTGTCGAGTATTCTTCGTTGTTTTCAAATGAGTCTGCAACCGTATCATAAGAAACATTCCTCTGTTGTTCCTTTGAATATTGTACTCTTCTCTGTATCAGGTAATTCTTGCAAATCGTACCGCAATATGAAAATGCCTTGTACCCCTTCTCCGGTTTGAAGTTGTTCAGTTTTGTCATTAAGTAAGATATCGTGTCATTGAATAACTGGTCAAACTGCTCTTCCGGAACATATAGCCTGTACCTCCTGATAATTGATTCTATCATCTTCGTAAAGGCCGGGTGTATGATTTCGTTGTAAACTTTCTGTCTTTCTTCCTCGTTGTCACTTTGAAGATAGGTTACTATAGCGTCCTCTTCTCTCTCGTAAAAATATCCTTTTCTTTCTCTTGGTTTTCGTCCTTTCTTTTCCATTGTCGCGTTCATTGATTTTGCAACGCTACAACATTTTTTCTACATAATCAAATGTACTTTCCGTTAAATAACACTTCATTTAAGAAGCCTTCCCATAAAATGTCATAATGAGGGCTGTTTTTATACAACCCTCATTTTCAGCGTTTTAATGTGTTATTCTTCGTAAGTCTTCTTTCTGTCATTTGTAAATAGATACTCTTTTTGCGCGAGTTCAATCCACCAATCTGCTTCCTTACTATCCATTTCAGCATTATAAATAGTTGAAAGTGAGGAAGGACGATTAATCAAGTGCCTGTAACCAACTTTAGGAATCACGAACACTTTCTTGCCCTTATAGACGGAACGGAGAAGATATTCGTACCAAAATGTGAGTTTCATTGATTCCTTAAGTCCTCCGAGTTTGATAAAGTCCTCTGTATTGAAAACCCCACCAGTAGTATTGAAGTTCATATAGTTTTTAAGGCATTCAAGGTCAAGGAAACCGATGTTGTCTGAAAATGAACTTGCCCATACCGCCTCGTTCACATAACCGATAGGACCATTTTCAACCTCGTTATAGTCAATGATTTCTGTAAGAGGAAGATAAAGTGAAATTCCTTCATATTCTTCATACTTTCCGTCTCCGCAGTTAATGTAAGTCTGAACATTGTTAAACCATTTGTCCGTATATTCATCATCATACTCCAAAATACTAAAATACTTTGTCTTACATTCCTTTACAGCAGCATTGATTTGTGCAGGAAAGTCTGATTTTTCATTATAGACATATTTCCAATCGGTATAGTTTGTCGTTTTCTTAAGATTGTCAAGCACTTCCTTAGGACCGACAAATACCTTCGTAGCATCAGTTCCGGCTGCCTCACAACTCTTTACTGACTTCTCCAAATACTCTTCAACAATCTGATTGAACTCGTTGACCGGTATAATAATAGTTAAATCTTTCATATGCTTTATTTTACATTAATTCCATTATTCTTAAGTTGGGTCAATACTTCCTCGAATTCTCTCTTCCTCGTGTCAAACAAGCCCTTCACATAGGATTCCTCGATTGCGTCTTCCTGTTGTTCCTTCGTATAAACATCGTCAAACGTTTTCAGTCCTTCGAAGATTGATTCAGGGAGTTCATCCATTGTCCAAGTCCTTACCAAACTTGCAATCATTCTCGGAAGTGAGTCAATATCGTCGAACCAAATACAAGCGTCAGTTAATTTCTTTCCATTGTCCGTTTCCTCGACATTCCAATCAGTAAGTTTCTCAGGCACCTTTGCAAGAAGAATACTACCGCTTCTCATTGCCTCGAGTGCGCTGTAACCGAAGTTTGTCTTATCATCAATCCAAATCGTAATCGCAGCCTCTCTCAGTGCATTAGCGAACACACTCTGAGTAACAGTGCGTAAATCCCTGAACGATACCCACTTGTAAATAGGGTACTTCCAATAAAACGGCTTAACAACACGGTTCACATCACTCTGGTTCTTTGCTACCACATTGATAAGGAGTTTCTTAGGTTCTTCGCTGTCGTGGAAAATGGTCTTAATCTTAGGAGGAACCACATGTGTCTTAATACCAGGGAAGTAGTCCTCGATGATGTATTTCTGTGCCTCGGTCGTAGTAATCACCTCATTGATATTAAGGTCAAATGGAGTGACACCGACGGGCATAAACTCGCAAAGGTGGTTGTAGTTCTGCATAATGATGACCCTCTTGCAAGGTAATGTCTTTGTCTGTCCCATAACATTCGCAAAAATCTCAGGGATAAACAGGAAGTCGCAAGGACCGATATCAACATTGTCCGTTTCTACATTCTTGTGCGGGATTTCATCATATTCGGAACCAAGCCAATCACCGACACCAACAAAGTCCTTCTCCTGGTGAATCATTGCGACCTTGTAACCTTTCCTCAGAAGTGCAAGTGCCGTATCGTAAATGTATTGGATACTTCCTGATGGATTTCCCTTAGTATCAAGCACGAAGAAATATACATTGAAGTCCTTCTTGTCAAGTTTCTCAATGTTTTCCTCGACCAACTTAATCATTTCGTCTTTTGATAATTCTGCCATATCTTTAACTTATATTTTTCATCTTATAATTCAATCAACATTCCCCATTTAAGGAGAGTATTTATTGCCAATGCCGTAGAAAAGTCCATATCAAACTCCCTTTCAATCTGTGTATTGTCGATAAGCCTGATAATGAATAACTTGACGACATCATAAATAATCATATCGTTCTGCGGGTTTCCGGTGCTCTTTATATCCCTTACGATTTTTGAGGATAGTGAGAGGTTGTTGTCATCATCGGTCTCATAAGCCTCAGTAACCTCCGTCTCCTTCCCGTTCTGGTCACCCGATATCAAACATGCATTCTTAATCGCATCCAAATCAAACGCGTACCTTTTCCCCTTAAATGTAATGTAACTATTCGGGTCAATAACAATATTCTCTCCCATATTAATCCAACAATTTTTTAGTATTATCAATGTCTGTTAAAAACTTTGAAAGGTCCCTGTATGTGAAATCCGCCTCGACATCCTCATTGTACTCCATCTTGATTTTTACACATTTCTTTCCTTCCGGTTTGTTCTGGATTAGGAACGGGTTAGCAGTTATAAGCACATCACACCTGTTCCACACATCCATCTGTATCGTAGGAAAATAAACCTCCCTGATTTTCGGCCCGAGTTTTGAAATGAAGAAATACGAATAACCGACCGAAGCACCATACTCGCCCGTAGAAACTATCATTACCTCAATCGGTTCATCAGTGTCAATGTTCTTAATCTCCTCCATCCACATACTCAGGTCTGTCGTAAGGCTTCTCCCGCAGGTCTCGCACTTACCGAACAACTCAAACGCGTAGGAATCATATACAAATCTCTGATAAGCGCGGTCATTCTGAAATTGGAATACGGCACTCATATCATTTGTCCAAAACTCCACATTATCCGGGTTGAAAGTATGGTCATAGCCCTCGCAGTAGTATTTCAGAAAGTTGTTCGAATAATCCCTCAGGACATCATTTAAATCTATTGCTATTTTCATTTCTTTTTATTGTTTTACTTATTTAAGTTAACCTTCATTTTTGTTATTATCAAGGTTTTTTAACTGTGTTTTAGGGTTATATATGTCTGGGTGTTTAATTTCCCCTATATTTTTTCCACCTTTTGGGCTTTCATTAAAATTCTTTACAGCATCTTCTAATGCCTCTTTCGTGTACACCATACCGTTTCTATCAACCTTGTTATAGTTTGCAATTGCTGCCTCAAAACTATATGTGTTGCTGTCCTTATTGTCCTTCCTTGCCTTCACAGCGTATTTCTCGTCAAGTTCCTTCGTGTGGAATTTCTCTCCAGCATTTTCCCCGTCCTTAATCGTCCTGCACTTGAATCTCATAATGAAGTTTCCGTCGAATTCGTGCATTGATTCAAACTTAAGCTCTTCAAACGAGAAAACAGCGGCAGGAGAAGCACCCCAAGCGCGTCCATTTGTAACGAATCCAATCCTCTTGATATCGGTAATGTCGGACTTGTATCCTTCAATTGTCATAATCCTGTTCAATTCACTAAGGAACAATGCGTGAAGTTTGTTGAACTGCTCCTGATACTTTCCGAAATAGAGGTCAAGATAAGTCTCCTCGGGTTCTCCCTTAACGATTATCTTCTTGAGGAATCTGTGGGTAGGATATCTCGGTACAATGTCGCCGTAGTCAAGTTCAATGAGCATGATATAGTCGTAGATACTCTTTGACATAAGTTCATCGTACATTGCCTGATATATGTGCTTTGTCTGTGCATATTTGGGGTCTATAAGCGTGTGTGACTCTTTCGGTATGCATTCATTTTCCTGAATCACCCTGACCTTAAGTCCATCACTCGTATCAATCGTATCCGGCGGCGTTATCCACTTTCCGTTGTTCTTGTATGCCTTTGCTCCCGTCAGTTCCCCTTCCTCATTGAACTGCATATCAACGGAATACTTATCAGACTCAAAGAGAAGACGATAATACGCATCCCTCGTCTCAATAACCCTCTGAGTCTCCTGTTCGTTCAAGAAGTCGCTCATTACATTGTCAATCTTCATCTGCTGGTCAATCTTGCTCTCATCCCCGTCATTGTCATCCTGGTGGAGCATTGTAACATCAGCGGATTTCAGACCATAGAACAATCCGACAAAGAACAACTTAATTTTGTTTATCAGTCTTTTCATCACCTTCAGTCAATAATTCTCTTCTAACTCTCCTTTCCTCTCCGAACACACAATCCTCGATTTCCTTGATAATCTGTTCCCTGATTCCTGAGACCTTGACATACTTTTTCTCGGCCCTCTCGTACATTTCCTTGTATTTGTTGTCGACGAATCTTACTGAACCATCGGACACTACCTTGATTCCGTCAGTCTCAGCACGATAATAGTCCATAAGAAGTCTCGTAGCGGTCTCCATATCAAGAAGTTCCCTTAATTTGTTTCCATTTACATCCATATCTTTTATATTTTCTTTAAAGGTAGTGGTTTAAGGTCGTTTTGTCAAGATTTACATCGACTAAAAACATAAGAAAACCGCCTATTTTTTCATACGAGAAGATATTTATAGTAAAATTGTATATTGTAATGTCAAAAATAGTTATATCTGAGAGTGAATTAGAGAAAATTGTCTACGAATCCACCATTAGTGTCATAAACGAAGGCAAGTGGGGAAAAGTGGCATTGAAGGGTCTCGGTAATGTTGCTACTCTTGCTGCACTAGGACCGGGGGCATTGGCGTTGAAGGGGTATTATAATATGACTAAGGGCAAAAATTCCATGGTCGATATGATGTTACAAAAAGATGCCAATTCTAATGGTTTAAAGAACAATGAAAAGGCAAAAGAACCAAAGGAAAACCCCGAAAAAGATACCTACGGAAAACATCAGGTCTATAATGAGAATAATCTTCCTGTATATTGCAATGACTTCAAGTACAAGAATGTCATTGTCGGACACGGAAAATCAAAGGATGACGAAAGTGAAGATTCTCAACTCGCTAAATTAGTTAAGGATGTAAGGAAGAGTGAAGAAGAAAGAGCAGAATTAATCAAAAAATTCTTAACAGACAGGGATAAATCTTGGGGAATTATCAAGGAAAGCATTAACGAAATCCCTATTATACCAGCCATAAAGGCAGGAGTCGCGGCATTGAAGATGAGGAGGAAACTTAAAAAGAGTGGACTTGGGAATAACAGGAAAAACACGCTTCTGAATTATAATGAAAAATACAATATGGTAGAAAAGGAGATACTTCCGGTAGTATTGAATAATCTCTGTGCCGTATTGAGTATAGAGAAGGAAGACCCTATGTATCAATTAATTACAAATCCTCAAACAAAGGAAAAAATGATGAAACTTATTGCAAAGGAGATTAAATAATGGGTAAGAAAATATATTTGACTGAGAGTGAACTTCAAAGGATTGTCGAAAACGCAACTCTTGAAGTGTTAAATGAGAATCAACAGAATGAATTTCTCGGGACGGCACTAGCATTGGGCGGATTAGCCGCAGGAGCCCATTTTATTGGGAAAAATAAACAACAAGGCTATCACCCACTTAAAAATGCATACAGATGGGCTAAGAGTAAAATAAATGGAACTGATTATGAACGAGAAGTAAAAAATCCTGGATTTTCTAATGATAAAATAAAGGAAATTCAAGGGGCTTATTTCGATGATAATATGTATCAAGATGGTGAAAATATAGTTGTTGGTAAATGGGGTCCTGCCGAGCAAAGAATTTACAACAGAATTAAATCCATAGAAGCAAAGGCTAAACAAAACGACGCAAAAAAAGAACCCGCAAAACAATTACAGCAAAATACGAATTCAAAATTTAATTATGACCCGTATTCAGAAGGGAACGATAAGTTTAAAGATTTGGAAGAAGAAAAAAATAAGCAAAAAAACCATAAAAAGTAATTGTTATGGGTAAAATATATTTAACAGAAAACGATATCATTAAAATTGTAAAAGATAGCGCGATTGCAATTTTGAATGAGAGAACCAAATCAACTAAAAAAGAGGAAATTAACGAAGGAAACTCTTATAAAGTTGATTTTGGGAAAATGGACCCTCCTGCTAATCCACAGAAGGCCGGATTTACTGGACCTTACTGGGATAATAAAAAAGCAAAAGAAAGAATGGCTGCCGGCACATATGGTCAAAGCGGAACGTTTGGAATGCATGGTTTTTTAAAAGATTTACGGCAACTTGGATATAGTAATGACCAAATTCAACAAGCAATTCAAAATGGTGCAATACAAATACAACAGCCAAATGGTACCCAATATAATAGGAGAAAGCAAAATCGTAAAGTTGGTAGATTAATGACTAAAGCTGGTGGTGTATTAGGTACTGGCGCAGCAATGGGAAATCAGCAGCAAGGACAAGAAACACCGGCCGCTTCAGATAGTGCTAGTTCAGAAAAACACGGACTAGTTAAACCAGAAGAAATGGGTGCTGCACCTGCTCCGGTTACAAAGACGGTTTATTATAAATCAGATAAAGTAAAGCAACTTCAAACTTTATTAAATGAGAAATTTGGAGCAAGCCTTAATCCGGATGGCGTTTGCGGTCCTTTAACAATTGATGCCATGTTGAACGCATTAAATAATGGACAAAGTAATCCTGGAACACAACAGAGTACAGAAACAGAAAATAAGCCATCAAAGGAAGATGTGGCGAAAGCGAGGGCTAAAGAACCAATCCAAAAATTTGAAACGCCTAAGGCAACTATACAAACTAACCAAGAAACAATGCCCGGACCACAACAAACAGGTGGAACCACAGGATATCAGCAGAGAATGAGTCAGGTTTATAATGATGAAAAAATGACTCCTGATGAAAAAATAAACGCAATAAATACAATTGTTGCAAGTGCTGAAAAAGGTGGTTATAAAGGAAGTAAAGAATTAAGAGATATTGCAAACAAATATATAAACGGGTTAAAAGGTATATAAAATATTATGAAAACAACAATATCAGAAAACCAACTGAATAGGTTGATTTTTGAATCGGTTAAAAGTGTGCTAAAAGAAGGAAATGAAAACATCAGCAATAATGGTAATGTAAAATTTACCCTGAATGATTTTTTAAAAACATATGCCGGAAATAGTTATTCTCCTGAAGAATTTATTGCACAATTAAAGCCGGTTGGTGAAGGTTTTGATTATAGTAAAGTGAAATATTCGTATGATGAATGGCTAAGAACAATAAATGGTGCTATGAATGCACGTAAAAAACATAGTATGCCAACAAACAGTTTATTACAATTAAAAAATACTGTTACACAATCTTATAACAAGATGAAAACTCAAGGCATAAATCAAAAAACGGGTAAATTTATGACAATTGATGAATATGTTTATGAGGCCGGTTTAACACAATACGTAAATCCAGATGCACTTATAAGTAAATGGAAAATTAATCCACAAGGAAAAGCAGATGCTAATCGTTGGAAACAAATATTTACAGAAAGAATTTCTGATTTTGGACAAAATGCCAAAACCATACAACAAATAATTAATTCATATAATCCTCAGTATGTCAAAAACGATAATGGGGAAATGGTTGATGTTAGTAATAGAGGAAAAACGGGAGACGAAGATTTTGCTAACGCTACCACAATTGGAAATTCTCAAGGTACTGAAACAATGGCGGGTGATAAAAAAATGACTTCTGACCAACTCATAGAACTAATCCAAAGGAGACTTGCAAATACGGATAGTACAATAACTATTACGGATGCAACAGAAGGAAGTACCGCGTTTTTAAGGACACAAGGTCGTGATTATGTTACTAAAGTCCTTCAACAAAGAATGAATCAAGCAAAACCGACTGTAATTCAAAAAGAAGGTCAAGAAGTTTGGGTAAGAACTGAAAATATTATAAACAATTGGCTTTCTGATAACCCTGTTACCGGAAGAGACCTTTCCGCTGCTTTATCGAGAATTGGTAGAGTTATTTCAACTTCTAGAAATGAAATGCCGGTCACAAAAGGTTTCCAAAACATGTTAAATCTATTTGGTATAAAGGATGATAGAGGACAGGCATTTGTTCCTGATGGTAAAATTGGGCCAAAGACAAGTAAAGCTCTTTCTGATGCCGGTTTCAAAGACATATATGCTGTTAAAGAAGCAGTTAAACAATTCCAAACAAATCATAATGTTCCTCCACAGCCAGACGGAATTGCAGGAAAGAACACAATTGCAGCTTTAAGACAGGCGGGAATTAATTCTTTCGAGGCACTTAAACAAGATAATCAAAAATATCACATTCAAAATAGAAACGCACAGAACCCGGCAATAGCAAATGTGTCTGGTAAAATTCCTGTAAAGGTCGCAAGTCAAATGAATGCTGTTCCGAACACTAACACACAAACACAAGGAATTGGTAGAAGAACCTTATCAGAAACAGACCTTAAAAAAATAATTACTAAATCCATTATTAAAGAAGTTAAAAAAAGATTTAGTTAAATAATAATAACAATGGGAACCCTGAAAAAGAGTTCCCATTTTTTAATTATTGTATCTTCTTTGTGATATCCTTACCCATCTGCTTTCCTTGTATTCGTCGAGGTTGTAACTATTCGTGTAACTCATCGCTGACCTGAGGAAATCCGTCTCGTTCTCAGCCCACCCCTTAAGGTCATACTCCACCTTCTGATACTTAAAGAGTCCTTCCGAAGTCTTAAGTGCTTTCAGTGTTTGTGAGTTTGCTGACGCTACAATGGCCTGTGCAATCTTTGTGCTCTGTCCGAAATACTCCTTCCAAACACTCAATTTCCCACTTTTTACGAGTTTATAGACACTTTCAAACTCTTCCCTAGGTATTTCCTTTCCGTAAGTAAAGAGTGTCTTAAATGGTCTTAAAATCTTATATCCGCGAACATTGAAATATGACTTTCCGTAGGTTGTCTTTCCCGCACTTTCAATCGCTTTGTTGAATAAACTTCCAATCATTACATAGTCGGCGTAAATGAGTGCTTTCTGAATGTCACCGAATCCCTTGATACCTCCGTCAGCGATAATCTTACACTTTCCGCCGATTTCCTTTCTGATTGCATATATCTCCTTCAACAAAGAAAATACGGGATAATGGATTGCTGTGTTTGAAGATGTCGTGCAAGCGTCTCCTGTTCCGATACTGACCCTGACATAATCACAGCCAGCCTCTTCATAATAACGGAATGTCTCGGGATTTGCAATATTTCCCGTCATAATCAGAACCTTGTCTCCCCATTTCTCCTTAATCTCCTTGACCAACTCGAGTAATGAATTCATATGTCCGTTAGCGAGGTCAATGCACACGTTATATTTCTTATTGGGGTCATTCAAATACCTGAAATTTTCCGCCATTTTTTCAAAACCTCCATCAATAAACAATTCACGAGATTCATTAAGAGAAAATGCTACAAAATTAATGTCTCTCAAAATCAGATACTTGACGCGTTCTTCCACTGAATAACTTCTTGGAATGACACATCTTATCTTGTTATCATTGAAGTCTTTGGCGTTCTCGATGGATACTACGGAACTCATCGGTGCAGCAAAAATCGGTAGATAACCATCCTTGTCATATGGACTGCACTCTCTTCTGCTGTCAATGTATGTAACTACCTCAGGGACAATCGTTATATCGTCGTAATTCAGTTTGATATCCTTGTCAATCATATCTTCTTTCGTTTTAGTTCTCTTTCCTTCGCTCGTCTTTCCCGTCTTTTCTCCTGTCCGGTTAGATACTTTGGCATTTCGTGTGTGGTGGAATATGTACCGCCGCAAGTACAAGGGTCATGGAATAGTTGCCTGTAGTAATCAAAATCCCGTTTCTTTGCCAAATCATCCGTATTCTGTTGTGATTCAATCTCTTCGTTTTCCATATCTATCTATTTTAATCCAGTGCTTCCGAATCCATCAGCACCTCTGTTTGTCTCATCAAGTTCCTCAACCTCAATAAACCCAACCGGTAATGTAAAACCAATCTTCATCTGTGCAACCCTGTCTCCTGCTTCATATTTCGGCATGTTTGGCATTACATGATAGAAGAAGGCACAAATCTCTCCCGTATAATTCCTGTCAACCGTACCACAGCAGTTACAAAGGACCATTCCTGTCTTATAAACTGAACTTCTCGGTCTGAAATCAATGGAAAGGATTGACTCTTCATAAATTAGTCTAGTCAAAGTCACTTGAGGTATTTCATCACAAAGACAACTACCTCTATTTGCACTTTCATGCCTCACTTTCGGTAGCAATACATTTTCGTTGTTCTCAATCTGTAATGCAAACCCGAGAGGATATTTATATACATTCGGTGCAACTTCCTCACAATCACACGCATATACATCATAACAAAAGTCCCCTTCCTTGCTCTTTACGGGGATTTTTGCGTTTTCCCTTAACTTCTTAAACTTGACCCTCATATCTCTATTCAAATCGGTTTTTAAAATACCGTTCTACTACTCCTGCATTAAAAGATTCTCTAATCTTATTGACAACTTCATTATCTTTCAAAATCTGATTGATTTTTATAATTCTATTTGAAATGCAAAAATCAAGTAATATGGCAATAAACGGCTCATCAACTAAAATTTCATCATACTGATTCAAATCAATATTTTTTGAAGAACAACGGTCTCTTAATTGCTTTGCTAACCACCACTTAAGGGCACAAGCATCAATAACTAAAAAAATTTTTTCTTCCATAATTTTATTTTAATATTTTATTTTAATTTAACTCGTTCTTTTTCAATGGCATAAGCAAGTTCATTCGCCTGCCTGACAATTGTGGAAAGGATACATTCGGCAAACTTCATGTTATTGTTTTCCTTCGCCTTATCCAAACTTTCCATTGCTTCCCATTCCTCAGGCGTAAATGTTATTCCGTGAAGTGTAGCACAATAAACGCTTCTTTCGCCGAATTTCAGATTTCCATCAAGTTCGGCAAATTTGAAGTTCTCGCCAAGGTTCTTCATTCTCCACTCATTGTCGTTCGGAACGTACATATAAATCTTTGAAAGGTGCTGCAAGAGACATACCTTCAACAGACTCTTTTCGTCGATGTTGAATGTTCCCGCTACCATCTTTGCGATTCTCTGTGCGATTGCCGTGAATAAGTTGATGTGACAGATTAGTGCTCCCGGATAAGCGATTCCTGTGTCTTCTGAAAGTGCTCCGGACGACTCTTTAAGTTGTGCCTGTAGTTTTTCCGTGTCGTAATATTTAGATAACCCGACCCTTTCCAAGTTACCATAGAAAGTAACCCATTCCTTGTTGAATTCGTCTTCTGTAAGTTTTCTCATAATATGTTGTTTTTCCATCTACAAATATACAAACAAAATATGAGAAAACAAAAAATCCCATACACTTTTATGTACGGGATTCAATTACAGATAGATAAACTGTTAATGGTTCCAATCTGGCCAGTTCTGAACATTTGTCTTCAGTGTGCTGTTCTTGATTTCGTTTGTTTGACCGGCGATTGCGTTTGATGTGCTTTGAGTATTGGATGAAATTGCACCGAACAATCTTGTAGTATTGTTGTTGATTGCATCTTCAGTTTCATCCATTTCACCCTTCATCATTGAGGTATGTGCTGTCATCGCTGCCTGTGTCTCGCTGTTTTCTCTCTGAACCATATTGTAGTAGGACTCATCGTTCTGTGTTCCTTCCTGCTTTCCTGTGAAGATATCCTTAAGACCCTGAATCAACGCATCGAACTTGACTTCAATCATCATTGTCTGTGCGCTCATCATTTCCTCATGTTTGTCACGGAATCTGTCGATGTGCCAAGTAATCTGCTGAGGAGCACCCCAAAAACCGGTATTATCTACATAATTGTAACTTGAAAAATCGTAATCTACCATAGCTCTGTAATTTTTAATATAAATAGTGCCGTCAATGAAAAAACCCGGAAACCTTATGGCTACCGGGTAAAAAACCTTACAAATACAAAACCAACTTCTACTCTGTTTTTTTAACGATTGATTTATACCATTCTGCGCGAGTTTTCGTCACATTCCTGATATCATATTTATCCTTTACAAACTCATGCAAGTTATCCTGAAGTTTTGTGATAAGTTCGGGATTTGCTACGAGTTTCTTGATTACCTGCGCCCACTGCTTATGTTTCTTAACGGGGTCAATAAGTACACAATTACCATTCTCGTTGATTTCTCCAAACTTCTTGAACATTGAGTCTCCAACTAAGTGATAAGGACCGAAATCCGTGCATACAAGGGCGGTTCTCGTAAATCCAGCCTCAACGAACTTCAATTCAGACTTTACCTCGTTGAAACTATTGCAGTCAAGCGGGGCAAGGAGGACATCAACATTGCGATAGTGTTTTGCAAATTCGTCAACTCCCTTCGTCCATTCCCTTCTATACGGCTCATTGTCAACGTTCGGCCACTGCATATTCGGGGTAAATTGAAGCAGGAAGTCTTTATAACTCTGAGACACAATCCTATACTCGTCCGTAACATTTCTCTCATAAGTAAACCATACGCTCTCAGTTGGCTTGATAGGTCTGCTTCCAACCATCTGTCCTTCCTTATTGACCATATTGATTGTTCCCCTCAGGTCATATCCGCAAAGAACAATCTGAATCTTGTCTAAAATGTCTTGTCCGAGGCAGTTGACGACTCCCTTGAACTGCTCCATATCTTTCTCATGTGAAGAGCCCATAATAAACCCGAACCTAATCCTTGTCGACGGATTTTTAATTGCCTTGTATTGGTCTTCTTCCGGGTCAACGGCATTTGGATAAACGAATACGTTCTTGTTATATTTCCTGATTTTAGACGCAAATATCTCTGTCGTAGTTGTAACATAGTCAACCTTCTTGAAATTAGTCGTTATTTTCTCCGGTGCCTTAATTGCCTTGTTTGAGAGGTAAAGAGGGTGCTGCGGTCCTACATCCCAATTATCGTCAATATCCATGATTGTAACGATATTGTTTGCCTTACAGAAATCCAATGCTGCCCAAAAGATGTCCATGTTACCCCACAGACCTTTATGGAAATGGATAATATCGTATTGTGCGAGAAAGTCGTGGTTGCTCCAATCCGGTTGTAGGTTGATATCGATGTCGAATTCATCACCATATAGTTTATCCAACTGAGTATGAGGACTTACCGAACGGTACAGCCCAACGCCGTAGACATCACTTGGAACTACTAATACCTTAATTTTCTTTTTGTTATCTGTCATAATTTTGAATTGTTCTAATTAAATCTTTATCTGTCTTTATTAGTTTTTCACCCATAAAAGTGCCGTATTTTTTTAATTCGGTAAAGTATAACAATTTTATTCCGTTTTCGTCACATAGCCGTTTTTTAGTCTTGTCCCTTATTACTGTTTCTTTAAAACCATTGTCACCACCAAATGCATCTACCGGAATAAAATGCTGCCTGCCCTGACACTCTACACCAATATAATAATCCGGAAGGTAAAAGTCAAGTGTCATGTTTATCTTGTTTTTTAACCAGCCAAACCGTTTCTGTATTTCATAATTTATTCCGGCTCCTTTCAAATAACATTCAACCGTTCGTTCAAGATGCCAGTTATTTACACAACCCCGGCACTTAATTGTGTGATTTATAAAATTAGCATAAATGGTTGTTTTCCAAGTATATCCACATTTAAGACACTTTAAAATCAGCCTGGTATTTTTTCCATCGTACCTGTTTTGCATGTTGTCAAAACCCAAAAACTCATAATCAAGTAACTTACACTTATGTTTAATATTTTCAATGGCTTCCTCGTTTGAAATTTTTCCATTATACTGACATTTAGGACATTGTGGAATTCCATCGGTGCCATATATTAAGTTGTGATACGAAATGACTATGTTTTGTTTACAAAATTTACAATATACAATCAATTTTGTTTTTTTGAACGCCAATATAGCCATTTTCATCAAACGACACAAATTCAAAAGAAGACCCGGAAAGCCTATTCTTTATTTTTTTGATTTGTTCTTCTTCATGGTAAACCGAAGGCATTGTTTCTGCATTTTTCCTTCCACAACTATGTGAATTTCTCCCTTCTTTTAAAAAATTTTCAACAGTTGTGCTTTCCCATTCATATCCACATTTATTGCAATAAAGTTTTAATTTCGTTGTTATGCGACTTTTATATTCCCCAACAAATCCAAGGAATGTATAATCCAATTCATTGCAACGTTTTTTTATAAGACCGACAATACAATCTTTATCTTGTTTTCGTTTTGGGTTGCAACCTGGGCATCCATTTCTTCCAGACATAAACTTCTCGTAAGATGTCGTATTCCATTCGCTTCCACATTTATTGCAATGAAGTTTAAGTTTTACCTTGTTGTTTGTATAGACATTATCCTCGTTATCAAAGCCAAGAAATGCGTAGTTCAATTCGTTGCACCTTTTGTTAATCCTGGCGATGGCTTCTTCATTTGTTAATCTTATTCCGTTCATAATCAATACTCTTATACCTACACCATAAATATAGCAATAAAATGGAAAAAGTCAATAAAGTGAAAAAAAAAAACACACCGAAGTGTGTTTTTAATATTTAGTCATTATTTGTAATCTTATTTCCTGTCTCTGTTTCGTAATCTTCATTGAGACTTGCAACTGCCGAACTAATATTAACCATGAAGTTATTATTTCTGTCTTCTGTTGAACCTGTAAAACTACGATAACTTGCTGTTACGCAGTTTATCATGTCGTAACTATTTCCAATGCTTTTCTTTGTTGAATATAGTCTTGTGCCGAACCCATAACTCTGAGCGTAAGCACCATCGGAAATGTCTGCACCGAGATACATAAATGTCCAATTATATTTCTCTTCCTGATGCTTAATCATGTCCTTTACCTTATCGAATGAATATTCCACGGATGAATTTTCTTCTCCGTCGGTCATAATAACGATGAGGTTCTTCTCAGGTCTCTCACTCTCGTCCATATCATTGAGCCATTTGCCGATATTGTCGATTGCGGTTCCGATAGCGTCATTCATTGCAGTACATCCACCCGGTCTATAGGAATTCTCGTCAAGATATTCAACCTCATTTACATCCTTACCTACATACAATTCGGTAACTTTTGAATCAAACTTATAAAGGGACACGGCGCATTTTCCGTTCTCGATAGCCTTCTGTTCGTCAATCACTTTCCTAAATCCGCCGATGATGTCACTTTCCGTACCAGACATTGAACCGGACTCATCAATTACAAAGCAAACATGGATAAAATTCTCTTTCATAGTCGTTTTTGATTATTTGTACTTGTTATTCTTTTCGTACAATATAAGTGTAAAAATGTGAAAAGTAAACTATTTATAAAAGAAAAATAGCGCAGTATTGTAAAATGAGTAAAAAACTTATATTGTCACAGGAGCAGTTGGATGAGATATGTGGTGGTAACTCTGCATACTTGGACAACGAGATAAGTGACTTCAAAAATATTGGAAACAACGAAATCACCGCAGATGGTTATGTTGATGGTGACTTCGGAGACCCTATGCTTAACAGAGACTGGGCAATGCAGGATAGAGGTAGGCTGTACACTGGAATAGGTACGAGAGGCCGCGAGAGGGTAAGTTATCATGCATACGAGAGCAAGAAGAATGAAAAGCCCGTTATTTATGAGGAATCAAAGAAGAGTACATGGGCTAAGAAACACCTGAACGAAGAATTCAAGGACCCAATGCTTGTTAATGCTACATTCACTACAGGAAACGAAAACGCCAGTGGAGATAAAAAAAAACGAAATGTCGGCTCACTGAAAACTGCAAAACTAAGATACAGGGCGGCACAGGCACTGGCAAAAAGTAATGACCCTGAGAAGAGAAAAAGAGGTCTGAGTACCCTGAAGACAATGGATAAGAACGACCCTAACCTTAAACAAGAGATTGACCAATATGACAAACTGAGGGCGAGTGCTAAAAGTATAAGGAAGTTGGATAGTGAAGTGTTTGGAAAGAAGCAAATTGACAGAAGTGGACCATCAAAGGGAAACGGAAAGGCACACACTCCTAAAGACGATGAGTTTTCAGACGGATTTATAACATACGACGCTTAATAAAAGATAAAAAACAAACGATATATTATGCAAACCTGCTTAGAGAAAAAAGGACTTGTTGAAAGACCGATTGAGTTAGTAAGAAACGATTACTCACCGATTGACGAATATAACGACAGACACCCTAACGCATTGAGTACCGGTGACCCTAAAGGTAAAGGTACACAGAGCAGTTATGTCCACACCGTACCAAATTGTGATGTGAGCGACGAAACAAAGAACATGATTCAGCCTCAACTTAACACGGAGACAGGTGGTGGACAATATGACATCGAGGGACGCAATGAAATCGGCGGTAGAGACTTCTTAATGAACATCAGCATTTACAATAGGGAAAATGCTTATGGTGCAAATATAATTGACACACTCGCTAACAGAATCGACGGACAGATTGTTGTATAATGAGTCTATTTGAAAACATACTCTCTGAAATGCGTCTTCTTCTTGAGGATGCGGATATTACTAGCGTGAACAATGCAATCACAAACCTTCATCCCGCTACGATTCAGTACAATGATGGTGAGAGTGATGCGAAGACCGGTAGCAGAAAGATATATCCTGTCGCTTATGGAATATCAACTGCCGGTAATCCTGTCGTTAGGGCATATCAGGGGAGTGGTGATTCAAAAAGGGGTGCTCCGAACTGGAAATTCTTCAAACTTGCAAACATAACGAGTTGGAAGACCGAGGAAGAAGAAACATTCAACCCTCAGGAATTAGTCGGGTTCAATAAGGATGGCGATGACCAAATGGAGACTTGTTATAACATCGCACCTATCGGACAAGGAAAGCAATATACAAAGCAAGCGGGAGAAAAACAGACGGCAATCAAACCAGGACCGATAGTGAAGAAGGATATCCCCGGTTCAGAAGAATATAAGGACAATGAGAAATACACCGCTTATAATGCCGTAAATGATATTTTGAACGGAATTGCCCCTAAAAACATTGACAAAGGAGAGGAAAGTGCATATAATGATAATAAGGTTAGCAAAGTAAATGCGCCGAAAGAGACTGCTCCGGTTTTTAAAAGCGACCTGAAAGTACAGAATATACCGGTCGGAAACAATGAACCAAAACAAGCAACTCCGGCAACAAATGAACCGGTAACGAAGGCAGATATCGAGAAGACGCAAGAAGAGCCTGAATTGACAAAGAACTACAAGGATATGTTAAGCAGGATGAATAACCTTAATAAAGACGAACAAGAAGATAAAGAGGAGATATAATACAAGATGGCAGTTTCAGCGAATGCACTTGAGAAAATATTAGGTAATGCCCGTGCTCTTTGTAACCCTCAGGCCGACAAAATGATAAACGAATATAAGGTTACTGGGGTCGACAGGGATTACTTTGAACAACCTGACCCTGATAACTTTGTGGAAAACTATAGTGATTACGGCGAGGTTAACGAGGAAAAGACAATTCTTGCAACACAGGCACCTACAATCTCAGCAAATAAATTGAAAAATAGCAGTTTACCCGCAGCAATCAGGGAATCGTTTGCAAGGAAGCAGATTGATACAAGCAGATTGAGCAATGTTTCAGTATTGGACCAAATGTCTGAATCAGCGAAGCAAAAAATCGCGGGAAGCATAAGGGTAGAAAAGAAAAACAAACCACAGCAGATTAACGAAAGTGTTCAACATACTGCAAATGTCGGTGGCGGAGTTGATTATACTGCACTGAAGGCAATCATGAAGGAGTGTATTGAAGAGTATTTTGAAAAGCACCCGATAAATGAGGGAACACTTGCAGGAATCACACTTGAGAAAGGCAAGATAAGCCTGGTGGATAACAAAGGAAGACTATTTGGGGCAAAGTTAGTATTGGAAGGAAATATAAACGACAGCCTTAACGACTAAGAAAAAACGAGGATTTTTGGTCCTCGTTTTTTTATTGCTCAACTTCAGATATCGCAACCTCAGTAAACTTATCTCCATTCTTTTCCAATATGTCGTAAATCGTACCAATGACTATATCCGGGTGTTCCTTGGATACGAAGTTGTTTGTGAGAGGGTCAATTTCGACGATTTTAGCAAGTGAAGCAGGTAAAATTCCATCATAAAAGTTTTCAATGTCCTCTCCTGTAAGTTTCTCAATACATTCGAAAAACTCATCCCTGACTTTATCAATGCCGAGTTGCTTCTCACGCTCCATTCTCTCTTCGTAGTCTCTCTTAATCTCTTCCCAATCCATACCGCACTCCTTAAGGAACGGAATTTCCCATTCAGGGTGTCTCATCCAGAATCTGATTTCCTTGTCTTCCATTGTCATAAGTTGCTCGTATGTATCCTGGTCACCTTGTTTGTTAGGCTCTCCCGACACAAGAACAGCATCCTCAGCGGTGAAAACAGGTCTCTCTAATGGATTGTCTATCAGTATCTTACCACGAATATCCTTTGAGAAGCATACGAGTAACGGCTTGATTCGGTTGTTAAACATATCAATATACTTCGGAACATTGTACTCCTCACCCTCAGGACAAAGGATATCATCTTCGGATTCAACGATATCGCGGGGAAGGAGTTTGCAGTTCAGTATAATTTCATCTTCAACAACGACTTCCTTATGCTTTTCTTCCACATAATCAGCAAACGGAAGTTCTTTTTCTCCAGCCTTAAGGTTCTTTTTCCAATTTTTCCATTCCTTTTCGAGAGTGGCCTTGCAATCAATCTTTTCCTCTCCGAACAAGCCGCTATTAATCGTATAATAATGCTTTACTTTCTTCACATCTGCCTGAGACTTCGACTTTCCCGTGTTTATGTAGTAAAGTGTCTCTCCGAGGTCGACATGCAAACCTTCCTTGATTGCGAGTTCCATCCAAGCCTGACGGGATTTTGGTCTTCCTGCCTTTGTAATGGTCTGACAATCCTTCTTGTACTCATCGACATATTTCTTTACCTTACCCTTAGTCGCAATCTGCTTCAACGGAATCTGATAATTGTATATTTTGCCGATATAGTCGTAGTATTCGTCGAGAAATCCCTGCCCGTTACCTTGAAGCAGAAGCCTGATTCCCTTATCCAAGAACTTTGCGATATATTCGGGCATCTTCTTCGACTTAACCGTATTTCCGACAAGTTTTACATCTTCGGGATACGGCTTTTCAGGGAAGTAGTCAGCATAGTTCTTTCTCGAGAAGTTAATGGTACTCTCCACGATTTCATCAATGCCGAGACCCATTTTGTTGACTGCATTCGGAGCATAATGCATATCACACATAAACATATCATTGAACTCCGCAACATCAGCCTTATAACCAGTATATGCCTTACCTTTCTCGGTTTCCCTTGACTTACCTGTACTGATATACGGATTTTCCTCAGTGTATCTGTATGAACTCGGTAATTTGAAGTTGAAACCATCAGTATCTCCCACAATAGGCTTATATCCAAGTTTATTGAAGTGTGAAATCATTAGACGGAGGCTCTGACGACCTGTACAAGTGGTTCTCTCGGCGCATTCCACTGACTTCCAAGGGAATACCGAGCCTACATTACTACCATATGCACCGAAGAACGAGTTACCCAAGACTTTCTGCTGACTTTGCTTTTTGTCATTGAACGCGTAGTCTGCCTGAGCCTTTTCATATTCCCTTAGTTCTTTCTTTGTCAACTTTTCACCGCGATTAAGTCGTTCCTCATACATATCAACGATTTTTCCGGCCTTCTTCTTCAATGCCTTTGACTGCTCTCGGGTCGTAAGGACATATTCGAGGAAGTTAAGCATAGCGTGGGACAAATCCTTCTCATCCTCGATACCCCAAGTAAGAATGATTGATGGATAAAGCGAATTGTAGTCGAGTTTGATGACATCCTTGACAAATCCAGTACAGAGAAGCCTTGAAAGTCCTCCTGTAAACTTTCCGCTGTCTTCAGCCATAGGAATCGCCAATCCATTCTCATAACTCCAAGCCATAAGCAGAGCCTTCCATTGTCCTGCGGTTCCCATTGTACAGCATTTACCGAACGGAACAGGCAGAATCTTACAGATAAGGAAGTTTGTAGTGTTATATTTCAGTTCAACCTTATCACACTCCCATAAGTCGTCCAAAAGGTACCTGAGAACAATGTAATGACCTGAGACCAATGTATAGCCATCTTTCAATGGGCGCGAATCACTTGTCTCGTACCAATCCCCGTCCTCATCATTAAAGGCATACACCATTCTCTCGTCTTTCCAAATCGTATCAATCATGTCACCCTTCACATACACACGATTCGGCTTGACCATCTTTGCATATTTCGTAGCATATTTCAAGTCAGCACGAAGCATGTTTGAGTCAATTGCCTGAGCTCTTCTTACAGCGTGGAGCGAATCAGTAACGATTGTACGGGGAACAATTGTAGGGTAAAACTTCTCAATCTCACCACCAAGTTTCAGAATAGTCTCTTTTGCACTCTTATAAAGTGGCTGTCCGTCAAAGTATTCCTTAGAAATGTCTCCAATATCATATCCAAGTCGCTTCAACGCATCAATAATGAGGTTCCAGTCGAAGTTCTCTCCATTGTGCGCGGTAATGATATCCGGCTGAAATGTCATAATTATTGAAAGGAAACGCCTGATATTGAGGTATTCACTTCGGTCTCTCTCTTCCTTAGTGTCTCCTTCCACTTCATATACCTTCTCAAAATCAATGTATTCTCCCTTATATTTCACAGGTCGGTTGAATCTGATACCGAACTGGTTGATTCTGTCCTTCTTAGTATCAAGACCCTCAGCCTCCAAGTCGAATATCATCCTCAGAACTTCATCATAGTCTCCGTATCCCTTGAAGAATCGCTTGCCTGTTGAAATCAGATATTGTTCTACGGGAGTTACGACCATATATTGACGCTTGCTCTTTACGGAAGTTGTTGTGTTCTCATCCTTCTTGTTGCTATAGACCGGATTTCCTGCCTTTTTGAAAAACTCCTGAAACTTCTTGTTGGACATTGGTTGCTCGGCGAAGAACATAAACTTGTATCCGTTCTTCATCGCGTCAATTTCCTCGCCCTCTAAGTTGCTTGTTTTCAGAAGTTTAACATTTATGCCGTATTCCTGCATCAATGTCCGAAGATTTCCTCCTGCGATTTTCTTATCGTGGACATATTCTTTCATTCGTTTGCAGGCATCTTCGGTAGCCCACAGGAATGGATAGAACGGACGATGGGATTCACACCTCTCGTCTTTCTCGTTTCTATAATAAACCTTGATAAAATCGTCATTATAGCCATATTCCATATTGACGATTCTTTCCTCTGGGTCGTGTCCTTCCATAAAAGAAGCGACCTCTTCCTTCGTATATTTCGTTGCGCTTTTCATAATACTCCAAGACTAATATACAAAAAATATTCTTAGGAACAAAACTCATCATTTTGCAGTCTTTTACCTATTTATTAAAAAAATGTATAACATGGAGAACGAGAAATACTTAAAAAGAATTATAAAAGAATCTTTAGCAGAGTATTACAAAAAGGCCGCGGCTGCTAAAAATCCTAAAAAATATCCAAGTTTCATAGTAAAGAAAGTTGAATTTGATAATCCCGACGGAAGTAAGAAGGAAGTAGCAAATTTCATACTTAAGAACATTGACAAAGAAGATGCGTGGGATATTAGAAATAATGTAATTAAGGGTACCGTAAAGGATGTAAAAGTACCGCCTTCACAGAAATACCCCCGTGGATACACATATTATGCAATTGAATTTCCTGTAACATTCGATAAAGCTAAGAAGTGGATTGAAGTTCAGGTACCAAAACTTCAGAATTGGCTCTACAGTTCAAGTCGTGCAGATTATCAGGGACTTGACAAACTTCAGGATGATGCAAGGAGAGCATATAACGATTGCCCTTCCGAGGCTGAGTTAAGAAATATGGAGCAATCTGTGGAAAGTCTTAAGAATGAAATCTACAAGGCAGTTCAGGAAGGAAGATTCGAGGATGCTATGAAAATGTACAACTATAGCATTGAACTGAGGGCAAGGGTTTATGGACACCAACTCTCTCCTGAAAATGCAAAACTTATTCAGGCACAAGCAGAAGCGGCAGGACTTACGCCTAATGATAAAGGTCCTGACAAATTCTGGCCTACATTCTGCCGTTCTGAAGCAACTTGGAACAAATGGGGAAGAAAAGTTATTGACAATCCAAGAATGAGATACATCGTTTGGACTGTGTATGGCTCAAACAAGAACAGAGACATCGCAGCAGGACTTAAAGGTATGGGATGGACTGACCCTAGCATTGTCGGAAAACAGCAGATTGACAAGGCTTCTATGGGTTCAGGTGGTAGACAAGGAAAAGGTGTTATGTATGATATTAGTGACACTGAGCCGCTTCCTGGTACAGTTGATGACTTCGCAGATAAAATGGGTCTTGCAAACAACCTTACCGGTATTCTTAATGCTCCTGCTCTCGAAAAGGAAAAGGAACTTCTTGCGGCCGATGAAAAGAACAAGGCAGACCAACTTGCAAATGCTGATGCTGAGAAAAAGAAACACCTTGAACAAATTGCAACTGACGAAGGAAAAGCAGAACTTTTCTTGGAGGCACTTAAGAAAATAAATGCTGATGAAAAGAATCCAGTTCAGATTGATGACACAAACAAATCTCCGCTTGACAACTATATTAACTCGCTTATCAATTTGGCGGACCGCAGATGTCGTGACCAGAAGTGGAGCAATGATGTTGATGTACGTTTGATGGCTCTTATGATTGCAGCAGGTGTTTCAAGTAAGACCGTAGGTGCTCAAAGAATCAAATCGCTTCACCCGGACTTTTCAGCAGCAAGATTCAAGGATGAGGGACAATTCAGTACCACAGTTTGGCCAATCATGTTCAGTATTATCAATAAAATGAATAAGGCTGTTGATGACATTTATAAAGAAAAGAATATCGGTATGGGTGACAATGCTGCTCCTGTACAAACTGCCGCCCAAGTAACCGAGAACTTTAGAAATATGCTTAAAAGAATGAACAAATTACACGAAGAATACATTGGAGAACCCGAAGTAAGCGAAGAGGTCGATGAGTCAATGCTTCCAGAAAATGCAGGAATGAAAGACGATGTTATTAACTTCCTCAAGGGATTCGGTCTTCACTTTGACAATGAGAACTAAGATATGATTACAGAATACATAGATACTGATTTTCAGACTTTTAAGAAGGAAACCGAAGAAGGTGTTGGAACTTATCTCTATCACTGTACGGATGATGTAAGTTTGAAGGGGATTCTTGCAAATGGACCTGATAGGGATTTCACGGGCAAGAATTCAAACACTTATGGTTCAGGCTTCTACACAACATTTAAATTGGAAAGTTCTGAAAAAAATTCTCAGGGACATATATATGGACATAATATCGTTAAGTTCCGTTTGGTTGGCGGATTTGAAGGATTTCTTATCTTTGACCCGGATATGGCGAGAGAGGTTTATGGAGAATGGAATGTACAAAAGCAGATTGAAGAATTATGTCCTCCGGAAGTAGTTGAAGTAGTTAAGCAATCAACGGTATGGCAAATGGCTGAAACTCCTGAAGACCAATTGGAAAAATGTTGGAAAACAGGTGGTCCAAGAACAGGTCCAATGGCTCACGCTTTCTTTTCTGCATTAAGAGGTGAGATGATGCGTCCTGAAGAATTAACTGAGTTTCAAAGAAGAAGGGGAGCACATCAGTTTAAGGAAACACTTTTGAGACAAACAAAGATTAAAGGTTATATTTTCCAGGGTGAGAATGATGGATACGTGTGTTTTGTGAGGGACTTTAAATCAATCGTTCCTGTTGCATATAGAACACAGGATGGAAATTGGCATGATGCTCTTACTGAGAAAAATTTCAACAAGATAGCAAGTTCGTCGGATGCTGCTTATTCGTTTGGTGGTAAATATCCAGAGACAAACCCGAATGAAAAGGCAATCGACGGATTCATTGTTGTTAAGAAAGATGGTAAGTACAATTATGTCAATATAGCGAACGGGGAAGAATTGTTACCTGTGTGGGCTGATACCGCTTATGCTTTCGACGCAAATGAACATGAAGGAAGATTCGTTATCGGCGGAAACGAATTCACTACAAATGGAAAGTTCTTCTCTGATGACGATGGATTCAGTTATGACAAGAATGAGTTTATCGACGAATTGCACGACAGAGGACTAATGGAAGAAAGCAAGGTGAACAAAAAACCTACATTGCTCGAATCCTTTAATGATATGCTTGGAAGAATGAATAATCTAAATTGGTAAAAATATACAGATATGAAAAGGAAAGCAGTTAAAATCAATGAACAACAACTCCGGAAGATGATTGCGGGGTCTATTAATAAAGTGTTAAAAGAATCATTTGGTTCTTTAATGGGACCTGATGCACCTGGTCCATCTCAGGATGAAGAAGAATTTGAGGATGAACTCTATAGCCTCATTGACCAATATAAAGATATATTCCTATCAAATGGCTATAATAGAAATGATTTTAAAAAATGGTGCTGTGAAATTATTGATAAAGTATTAGGTCCTGAATTATAAAAAAACAAAAATCCACTTTAATCGGTGGATTTTTCTTTTAATAGTGCTTCTCTTACACTGTTCAATATTTTTCCGAGTAGGTTTTCTCCAAGCCAATTCCCTTCATCTTCAATAAGCGGACTATCCCATGCAATTCCTACTCCCCAAATCTTGTCAATCGGGCTTCCTTCAACAAAGTCCTTATCCATAATATCTTCCATAAGGAGTAAGTCTTTAAAATTCTCGTTCTGTTTAAATTTGAGGTACACTGCGTTGAACATTGCATTTAACTTGACCTTATCCCAATCTTCATTATTAAATCCGTCAACCCTTCTACCGAGTTTCTTTGCTTGTGCGGGTGACTTAGCGTCAAGGATTGCCTGCGCTATAACATCATCCCTGAAATAAACAGCCTTTTGCCACATGAAATACTGCTCAGAACTCCTAAATGTGTGTCCCTCCGCTTCAATCGTACAAGTGGCAAAATTAGAGAACGGACCACCCCAAAATGCAACATGGGTCTCCGTAATGTTTGTATCCTTAATCAGTTGTTCCATATCTTTTCCGTTTTTCTAAATATACAAAAATTTTTCTAATTTTCAAAATCATATTCATACTTTGACAATGTGCTTTTAACCTTATCTATGTTATCCCCAAAATGAAACACACATCTCCCGTTCTGAGGGTATTCTTCGAGGTTTTCAATGTCAATCCAAGCGAGGGCGACTATCCCGTTTATCGCATACTCCATTGAATAACAAGAGGTTTCTTCTATTGTCTTGAATGGAAGGTCTGTCTTAACCCTCTTTATATCCGAGTAAGTTGTCTTGTCAGGCGCAATGTCTCCGCAACTTACAGGATTGTCAATATCCCAGTCGTTACCCCACACAATGTCAGGAGTCTCGGAAAAGAAGAAATCATATTCGTATGTCCCGTCAGTGTATTTGTTCGCGGGTCTCACATATACCAAAACCTTATCCATTTACTTCCTCCGTGTATAGTTCTATTTTCTTATAATGTTCAACCTCCTTACCCTCAACAAAATCAAATGAAAAAATATCTTCAATCTCGTCACCAAAGAAATTGACTCTGTAAGGATATTCTGCCGAAAACGAGAAAATGTCAATCATATATCCCCTTATTGCATATTCTCCTTCATTTTCAACAAGGTCGACCAACTTATACCCGTTTTCATAAAGTTCGTCTCTAATGTCTTCCCGTTCATAACTCTCTCCGACAGATAATTCCATAAAGATATAGTCACTTTTAAGTCCTCTGTTCAAGTTACTTATAAGTGTGTCAATCTCTTCCTCGTTCTTTTCAAGCAGTTTATGGTCAGTCATTTCAACCTCGATTGTCTTTAACTTCTCTTTAACCGATTCAAATGTCTCTCCAAACGCAAGATGAAACTTATTTTTTCCTTCTTGCCCTTCCTCAGTTTCAAAAAAGCATAAAGATATTATTCCATCAATACAATCCTGCATAGAGAAGCATCCGTTGGTCTTTGCAAGTGATAATGGAGTGTCTGTCGTAATATGTGCCGTGCTTGATAATGAATTGATGTCCGGTTTGAGGTCTGGTACTATGACTGCTGGAATAATGTTGAAAAAATCACCCCACACTGATTCCGGGTCGTATGTAAAGTCAAGTTGATATACGAATTTACCATCTACGCTCCTACCTACCTCATCAACAAATGCAATATATTCTTGATTTTTCATCCCTTCATATTTTCACTAATCTTTATTTCTTCTCCATAAAACGGTCTCCAATCATATAATCCCATTTGCCAGTAGGGATAATTTACATTTTTAGTTTGAAAGAAGTAAATACCGTATGTTGGTTCTATTCCTTGTTGTGATTCATAGAATGTGTGACCACCGCGATATATACAAGGATAATCGTGAGCACCACCAATGTATTGATTTCCCTTCTTCAACACTATAACGCTCTTCCACCAGCCTTTGCAAGACATTAAGAACTTGAAAATGATGTACTTAATCGTATGTCCGTCCTTATTTTTCATCTTCCTTCTTGATAACTTGGTCAATTATTAACTCTTTTATATTTTCAATGTTGTATGTGTTGTTTTCCGTATATATTTCACTATCAATGTTTTTATATTTTTTGTCAATTGTGTATATGATTTTTATCCCGTTTTTTTCGCATATGTCTTTTTTAAACTTGTCCCTTTCTTTTATTGTATCCAAGTCTTCCCATAACTTTGAACCTATAAAGTGCTGTCTTCCTTGACATTCTATTCCTATCTTATATTTTGGTAAGTAAAAATCCAAACTTTGTCGTCCTAAAAATTCAAATCTCTTTTGTTCGTTGAATTCTATGTTTAAGTCAGTTAAAATTATTCGTACTTTGTTTTCTAATACTGATTTACATCTACATTTTGGACACATTTCGCCTCGTAAATGCAAATGTGGTAATTGTTCAAAATCTCCATGTATCGGACAAGTTATTATAACAGGCTCTTTTGCATTTTTATAATCGGTTTTATCATAGTTAAAAAAATCTCCGTGCACAACTCTTGCTCTTTTTACAAACCTTTCTGTTGTCATTATGATTTTGTTTGATGGATACCCGAAAGATAGGTGGTTTGATGGGGTCTGCCAGAATTCCCCTATTTCAACTCCGTATTTATCCTTTTCATGGGATATAATACACACTTTTTTATTATTGGTTATGTATTCAACTTTAGAGTAATCAAATTTGTTTCCATACTTTTTAACTGCTTCTTTAATAAACTCTTCGGTTGTTTTTCTCAAATTTTTACCTTCTTTAATCCACCCACATTTATGACAACCATATTGTCTACATAAATGGTCGTTAGGTTTCATCCAAAATTCTCCATGTTCTGGACATATAATACACACTTTTGTTTTTGTATTAACATAAACCACTTTTGAGTAATCATATTTGTCCCCGTGAATTTTTCTTGCCTTTTCGATGAATTCTTCCGTAGTTAATTTCTTTCCCATTGTACTATCTATCATTTAATAATTATCAGTTACTAATATAAATAGTTCTACTTATGTTTTTCATCAACTATAACCTTTTTTAATATCATTTCTTTTTTCAATACTACTTCCCACATCCGTTCATATTGAGTGTTTCTGAAATATTGGTAATATATGTCACAATTTTTTGTTTGCCCGATTCTGAAAACTCTATCTTCAAATTGTGAATTATCTGAAAAAGCCCAAGAAAAATTATTAAAAACAACAATATGACTTGAAACCAGATTTATTCCAACACCAGCACTCTGAATGTTACCAATAAAAACCATTACATTAGGGTCTTCCTTGAACAACCTTTCGGATTCAAGTTTTTCCTTTCCGTTCATCTTCCCATTGAAAACTACACACTTATCGCCATAATAGTCCTTAAGTGTGTACAATTCTTCATCATAACAACAGGCGATTACAACTTTTTCTCCCTTCTCAATAAACGAATCGACGAGTTTTTCGGTATTCGGAACCATTTGATTGCTGCAATACTTACGATAAACCGCACCTTCCAAAAGTTCCTTGTTTATTTCCTTGTTCGGGTCTGCTTCCAGTTGTGCGTTCTCATAATCTTCCCACAATTTCTCGTATTCCATAATCTGAACAACATCGAAGTCATAAAATACCTCGTGGACATTCTTTTTAACTTCAAGGTCGGTCAAATCTTCCTTAACTCGCCTCAGATATATGTGCGCCGTCCTTTCCTTCAGTTCATCGAGGTTTTCAGCACCCTTAGCAACCGTAATCATCTTGACATTGCGCTTTACTATCTCGTTCAATGCTTTCTTTTCTTCGTCTGTAAGGTCATACCAAGAGAACTTACCCTTGCTTCGGACAAAATTCTGCGTTATTTCGTTTCTTTTTGCCTTTTCTTCAGCGTTTTTAGGGAATTCCACGGCACCACAATACCTCTCCATATAGTATTTCCAATCGTCCGTAATCGGGTCTCCTATAAGGTTCAGCAGATTATAATAATTTTGAGGGTCGTTAGTGATTGGAGTACCCGTCATGAGATACAAACTATCGGGTTTTCCTCTGTTTATCAAGTCTTTAATGATTTTATATTGCTTTGAGGACATATTTGACAATCTATGTGCCTCATCGACAATAATAAGTGACTTCTTGTTTGCTATGAATTGAAGAATCGGGCTGTTTTCGTATGCTTTCTTGATATTTTCCGCACTTCTCGTTGCCGGAATCTCGTAAAATTCGTCGAGGATGTCATAATTCACGATGACGAACCTATTTTCACTCCATTTTCCTCTCTCTTTAGCCTCTTTTTTCAGTTCTTCAACCTTTTTCCCTGATTTTCCGATACCATAACCGAGAAAAGCCTCCAATTCAGACTTATTTTTGCCTTGAAAACCCTCTACAATCGTTATATCTCTCTCCGGAACATACCATAACAACTCATTTTTCCAATTTTCCTTGACGGATGCGGGACAAATAATGAGAATCGAGTCAAAATTACCTTCAATCGCGGCAACTGTAGCACTCGTTGTCTTCCCAAGTCCCATATCATCAGCGAGAACACACTTTTTTCTACCCAAAAGGAACTTGACTGCGACCTTTTGATGTTCTTTAAGCCTTCTGTTCGGGTCCTTTGAGGTACTTAATCTATCATACCGGCCAAAATCCACGCTTATGTTGTTATAATCCTCAACCAGAAAGTTACCAATTATCGCCTTCTTTGGAATAAACGCCTGTACCGGGTCAACACTCTGCCTGTATTGAACATAACAGTGATACACAGAGTCAGTTTCACCCAAAAATGAGATAATTTTTAGTTTTTGAGGAACAAATTCGGTACCCCAGTCCTCTTTTTTCTTCTCACCGTACCAATCGGCTATCCTAACGGTCTTGTTTATAACTTTAGGAACGAAGTCGACATTCTTCTTAATGTAGTCAATGCAGAAGTCAGTTAGAACATCATTCTTACCCTTCACAATCACATCACGCTTTATCATAAGAAGATACGGGTTTGCACCATTGTATCCTCTTAGCCTATCAATCGTTTCTTCTAACTTTTTAATACTTACTGACATAATAATTGAAATCTATAAGGAAATATACAAAAAAAACTTGAGATTTCCAAAAAACGACACTAATAATAAGTAATATTCTAGATAATATATTATAATACTAGAATATATTATTACTAGAGTATATTATCATGGGATTTTTAATTTAGAAAAGATATTTATCTATAGATATTATGTAATTTTATGAAAGAATCTATTAATAAGAGCATTTTCGAAGACATAGTGCAAGAAAGTTTGTCTGATTATACTCAAAATCTTGTATTAGAGGGGCTTACGAGAGACCATATTGGAAAGAATGGTCCTATAAGTCCTGGTGATTTGATTTCTCCTGATGACATTGACCCTAACCGCGACTTTGAAAGGGAGAGGGATGACTTTTGCAGACGGGTTGGAAGAAGGATGACGGATGACGAACTTGAACAGGTATTTGGAAACTCTGAATGGTATCATATATGGAAGCAATACAAGACCGCTATGCTTAGACCTGATGACCCTACGAAGAAAGCAAGGGGTCTGTTCGGTTTCATAGAGCAAATCAAACACGGTAAAGCAGGTATGCCAATCAAAATCTTCAAATACAAGGACTCATATATCCTCGGAATGCTTAGAATGATTAGTGGAGGAAACGGTGGTGGAATGGCATTGTTCTTTTGGCCAGCATACTTCGCTCCTGCCACAATGAGAGAGGGATATGAGGCAGTCGCTAACTTGTCTCAATACAACAACATTATCTTTACCGTAACCGATGACTTATCCAAAATGCTCAGAAAATTAGGACTTTACGAGATGCCGGATAAATTCAAGATGAAGTTCAGAGGTAATTTGGTTGACAAGGAACTGTTTTCAACTTCAAGCATAGTTACAAATCCCGCAGTATCAAAACTTCTCGCAACAGGATTAAACGCAATGGGAGGTGCAATCTAACATATGGCTTTGCAGTTTGACAATACGACGATAAGAAGAAAGAATCCGATTAAACGAAACAATAAGTTCTTCGGAAAGGAGGATTATGACCTTCAAATCAACTTCTCTCAGGAATATCTGGAACAATGGGCTAATCAAACGGTTATATTGTATCAGGTGGATTTGTCAAAGACTCAGGTCAACGATACATACAAGGAGGCCAAGAAGGATGCGATAAGGTTCAAACCCCCTGTAGAACTTACCGTTATTTATGAGATACAGGATGCTGAGATGAAGACATATAATACTCAACAAATGAAGGGCTATTATGTAAAGACCGGTAAGTTGGTGTTCAGCGTATTGTTAAGAACCCTCGAGGAAATGGATTGTGACATAAACAGGGGTGATTACATTGGCATACAGATTACTCCCGAACACATGGAATACTTTACGGTCGCTGATGATGGCAGGGTTGGTGCATTTTCAAATAAGTTCACGATGTATGGTACAGTTCCTTATGCAAGAACGATTGTTGCGGTTTCTGTTGATGACAATGAATTTAACGGCTAATGCACATTTTTTTGTTCTTTGTTTTATAAAAAAGTATTTTTAAGACTATTTATATAAAAACAAAGAAATATGACAGAAGAAGAAAAAAAGAAAAAGTTTATTCAAAGAGCCAAAGAGATACACGGAGATAAATTTGATTATTCAAAGGTAGTTTATAAAAATAACAGAACAAAAGTTTGTATAATTTGTCCGGAACACGGTGAATTTTGGCAAACTCCTTATCATCACTTAAAAGGTCATTCGTGTACAAGATGTGGTCATAAAAATTCTTGGGATAAAAATAATAGAAAAATGACATTCAATGACTTTAAGAAAAAACTAGTAGAAAAATATGGCGATATATACGATTTATCAAAAGTTGAATATATTAATACCCATACCAAAATTTTAATAGGTTACAACGGGAAATACTTTTATACTTTACCTTCAAGATTGTTATACAGTGGGACAAAAACGCCTATAAGACATGATTTTGTGGAAAGTAAGGAAGAATTTATCAAAAAAGCCAATAATATACATGGGTTTAAGTATGGGTATTCGAATATAAATTATATTAACGCAACAACAAAAGTAAAAATATTTTGTCCAGAACACGGTATGTTCGAACAAAGACCGAATGACCATATTTCTGGCTGTGGATGTCCGATTTGTACAAAAGAATCAAAAAGAAGTAAATCAGAAGAAAAGATAGCAAAATATCTAAGGGATAATAAAATTAGTTTCATAGAGCAACATTCTCCAGATTTTCTAAATAATGGATTTTCTCATCAGAAATTTGATTTTTTTCTAAATGACTATAATGTTGTTATTGAATATCAAGGACCACAGCACTTTAAAGACAATAATTTTTTCAGGTCTAGTTTATCTGAAAATATAAGTAGGGATGTTAAAAAAAACAAAGTAACAAAAGAAAATGGTCTAACGATTTGTTACATAGTAGAAAGACATATAAAATTAAAGGATATATTAGATAATGACACATATTCAAATATTTATGTTAAGGAAAACACCTTTAAAACCATAGAAAAATTAATAGATAAGATAATTCATAATGGGTGATATTAGATTTAAGAACGACCTTCCTTTGAGAGATAAGGCGTATGGAGGAGAGAGACGGGAAAACCTTGTAAAAGAGGTACTTAAAGAATCTACTCCCTTCCCTAATCCAGTTGTGTATGAGGACATCGACAAGGAGTTCAAGAAGTGGGTTGAGGAAGAACTTGATATTAACTTCGAGGACAAGAACCTTCCGACGATTGCGCTCTTTACCAATCAGCGTTTCAGTGAGTTTATGCAGACATGGCAGAATGTAGACAAGAAGAAGAACCTGCAACAGAACTTCAAACTGATTACGAGGGAAAACAATCCGAAGACGGGGACTCAACAAGGAGACAGCAAGAACATACCGGGAGAGCCGACATTCAGTATGCAGTTAGTCGAGGTCAGGGACAAGAATGACAGGGTTTATTATCATGATTACCGAATGAAACAGCCCTTTAATGTGGATTTGATTTACAAGGTAAGCCTCGTAACTAACAAATATGAACTTCTCAACGAATTCAACCTTATGATGAATGAGAAGTTCAAGGCTATTGATTGTTATATACGACCTCAGGGACACTTTATGCCAATGAAACTTACTGATATATCTGATGAAAGCGAGTATAACATTGATGACAGGCAATTCTACTCTCAATCATATAATATCACGGTAATGGCCTATATAATACCTGAAGATAGTTTTATTATGAGGGAGGTTCCGAGGCTTAAAATCTTCACTTCCGATACCGCAGAAAAAGGAAGAAGTTATGCCGAAGTTGAGGACGATAATGAATGCATAATCATCAACAACTTTTATTACAGACCAGTTACCCTGAGCATTAATTTTGACGATTGTGATAGTTCGCTGAAATTTCATATGGACTCTAATCTGATTATACAAAGTGTTGAAACTGAGAACATTAGAAACTTTAAGGTCAGGATTAACGGAGAGAATGTCAATATGGAAGATTTCGGTGAAGGATTGAAATTATTGAGGGGCGACGAGATATTGATATACAGGGTTAACAGGTATAAGGTTTTCAAGGATGCTAAGATAGTGGTGAATGGTTTGGACGACCTAAATGTACAGAATTCAGAGATTGAAGATGTTAGCGAAGATATAACTTACAATACGAGTGATGTGGATTAGTTTTTTTGACTCTACTCCACTATTTATAGAAAAATAGGAAAAATAATAAACGAAAAAATTATAATAGAAAAATGATAAGTGATGCAAGAGGTGGACATGTTTCACCAGGAGTTTACACAGAAGAAAGGGATGTGACTTATGCAGCAAAAACCCTTGGTATAACAAGCCTCGGACTAGCTGGTGAGACGGTCAAGGGTCCTGCGTTTCAGCCTATCCTTATTAGCGACTGGGCTGAATTCGTAGACTACTTTGGCGGAACATCACCCGAGCAGTTCAAAGGAACAGGTTATCCTAAGTATGAGTTGCCTTACATTGCAAAGAGTTACCTTCAGGAATCAAAGAGACTTTATGTTTCACGCGCACTCGGTCTTTCAGGATATGATGCCGGAAAGGCGTTTACGGTGGCTTTGAATGTTGGTGGTGAAAAGAGTTGGTTCTACACAACAGCAACAACAACCACATACAGCGCAACGAGCAGTACCGATAAATCGTTTGTAGAGGAGAATAGAGAAAACCATAAAAATGCAATCTTTTCAAGGTTTGCGGCTGCACTTCATCTTACAGCATCAACATACTCTTACAACAGAGTTAATCAGGTGGAGATTGGTTGCACTCAGCCTAGAGCAATTAAAGATAATACTTATACATACGGCGAAATCAAGGATGCTACCTATACAGAGGAATATCAGGATGGCGAAGAGACAAAAACAAGAGTTATAAAGTATTATACTGTTTCCTACAATGTGTATCCTGTTAAAAATGCACCTACAACATATCCAGTTGTTGTTTTCCGTTCAAAAGGAAGTTATGATGCAACAAACAAGGCAGACAATAACTGTGAGGAACAGAGTTATGAGGTGTTTAATCCAATTGTAACTAGTTTTACAATTTCTAACTATACTAAGGTCGAGTATAATTCAATATGCCAAGCAACGGGTAATGAAGAAACTTTCCCTATTACCGGACTTATTGCAAGCACTGGAGGTTCAGCAACAGGACTGTATAAGAACAAAAAAGAGACAAAGGGTTTCAATATTACATTTAATGGCGTTAATGGTGATGTTTATAAGTATAGCGTTAGTTTAGACCCTGCTGACCCGAACTATATTTACAATTTATTCAGTACAGACCCCAAAGTTGGTCCTGAACCTGTGTATGTAGAATCGGTATATGATTACGCTTTAAGAGCAAAGGTTTATGAATGGGCAACGAAAGAAGGTGCCGATGACAATCAAAAAACAATGGGATTTGAACCAAAAACATCTGAAGATGAAAGAAACTATAAAGAATATTTCCGTTGCGCTGTTACTCCTTGGATTGTTTCTGAAGTTAAGGATGCTACAAAAGATGCAATGAATATCAAGAAACTCTTCAAGTTCTATACGATTTCAGATGGTAATGCTGCAAACTATCAGATTAAAGTTTCAATTCAGAATATCCGTCCTGCAAAGGGTACGTTTGATGTTGTGATTCGTGATTTCTATGATAGCGATTCAGCACAGGTAGTTCTCGAGAAGTATTCAAATTGTACAATGGTCGAGGGTGATGCAAACTTCCTTGGTCTTAAGATTGGTACTTCAGACGGTCGTTATCCTGCAAGGTCTAAATATGTAACAGTCAAATTCAGTCAGTCAGAAGGAATTGAAGATTGTGTACCGGCCGGTTTCCTTGGTTATCCTATGCCTAAATATGGTGCAAATGCAATAGTTCAGATGGCTTATAATGTCGACTTTGATTTTGATATTAAACCAAAGCGTCAATTCTTCGGTCTAAATAGTGACATTATTGATATTGATGTACTTAACTATAAGGGCGTTGATATTTATGACAACGGTAGAGATGATTCGAATCCTAGTAATTTAACGAATGGTTTCCACCTTGATTCAATAATTAATCTCGCAATTCAAAGTGGTGCAACTCTTTATGTCGACAGTGAAGAAGGTTTCAAGTTCACAACCGTTAACCCTGTACAGAATACAAAGAGATATTCAAAGATTCCTCGTATTCTTACCGAAGGTTATATGGAAGACACAATTTATGAAGATGTTAACGTAAGAAAATTCACTGTTTATCCTTATGGTGGTTTCGACGGATGGGACATTTATCGTGAATCAAGAACAAATACCGGTTATTATAAGGCAAGTAACTATCCTGCTTCCGCTTACACGACTGATTGCCCGTTCTACAAGGCAGCAAGTGACGAACTTAATCTTAATGAGACGCTTGACCTTCACCTTCCTAACAATGCAATCACCTCAGACTACTATGCATACTTAGGTGCTATCAGACAGTTTGCAAATCCTCACGATACTGATATCAATGTATTTGCAACTCCTGGTATCGACTGGGTAAACAATACACTTCTTGTTGAGGATGCACTTGATATGATTGAAGACCCCGATGATGGTCGTGGTGGCGATGCAATCTATGTCGTTACAACCCCTATGAATACTCCTGGTGGTGCAAGATTTACTCCTATGGAACTTGTCAACTCGCTCGAAGACACAAACATTGATACTTCTTACGCAACGACATACTATCCTTGGGTTAAGTATTTCGACAAGAACGCAAAGATGTACATTGACCTTCCTGTAACTAAGGATGTCGTAAGAAATATGGCCGCAACCGACAATACTTCTTATCCTTGGTTCGCTCCCGCAGGTGTTGCCCGTGGTTCAGTTGAATGCCAGGCTGCTTGCTATAAGACAACCCTTTCAGACGAGGATACTCTTTACGAAGGCTTTATTAATCCTGTCAAGAGTTTCGCAGTTGATGGTGTCAAGATTTGGGGTAACAAGACAATGTACAGCATCGAAAGCCCTCTCAACAGAGTGAATGTCAGAAGGCTTATGCTCCGCGTCAAGAAACTCGTTACAAGTGCCGCTAAGAACCTTATTTTCGAGCAGTACGATGTTACACTTGAGAAACAGTTCCGCTCACTTGTAGAACCTATCCTCAACGATGTGAAGACCAACAGAGGTATCGTTGACTATAGGGTTCTTACCGAATGCACACCTGAAACAAGAGACCAGCATATACTTCCTGCAAAGATTTTGGTCAAACCTACTCCTGCATTGGAATATATCAGTATCAGTTTCATTGTGTATCCTGAAAGCGTGGAATTCAATGACGAACTTTAATGAATTGGTTATAAATACGGAAAGGGTGGATTCGCAAGTTTCCACCCTTTTTTATTGACAAACTATTTATATATAAAACAACATTATGAAAAAAGTTATTACAAAGATTCTGATTTTACTTGCGGCCGCCGTTGTTCTATGTGGCTGCGGTGAGACTTGGAGACTTGCACATCAGAAACAGACACACGATGAGTACACATTTGGAACAATGAAAGCGTTTGTCTATGAGTACAATGGCAGACAGGTTGATTCAATGTGTGTTGCAGACAAGTTACCAAGAGACTTGAATGATTGGACTACAGGTTCTTATACGGATTATGAGACGGGAACTGTTTATGTAAGGAAAATCTATGTCAAGGAATATGATGACAAGAAGGAAATGATTTACATTATAACCCCGTTGGAAAGATTTTATAAAGTCATTAAAAGATATGTGGAGGCTGAATAACTATGGGAGAGAAGAAATTTTTTGAGTCGGGTTTTAGGCCGTCAAAAATGGATGGCACCGAACATGTATTTGGAGTTGGAATGCCTATATCAAATATCCCACTTTCTTACTCATACAGGAACTTTTTGCCCGATGTACTGAATCAAGGTGAGACTTCCATTTGTGTTCCTTGCTCAATATCAGCGTATCTTAATTGGAACAAGAATCTCGAGTCAGGACTTAAGAAGGATAACAAGGTGGACTATATGGAAATCTACAACAAGAGAACGAATCCGGGCGAAGGAATGACTTTCAAGGAAGCTTTCTATTATCTCAGGCATCACGGAGTAAGTTCAAAGTCAGGTCTAATGAAAATTAACGAGTATTGTCTTGTAAGAAGTACTGATACGCTTAAGAATGCGATTATTATGAATGGTCCTTGTGTCGGTGCTCTTCCGGTTTATAATTATTCCGATTCGTTCTGGGTAAAGAAAAATGGTGATGTGCTGCTTGGTTATCATGCAATCGCTATCGTTGGTTATAACAAGGAAGGCTTCATTATCCGTAATAGTTGGGGCAAAACTTATGGAAACAGAGGTTATGCACTGATTAAAAATGAGGATATGAACAAGATGGTTGAAATGTGGACGATACTTTAAAGAAACATTGTGATATATTTGAAAATTTCCGTTTTTTTTAGTATATTAAAAGAAACGGATTTTTTTATGAACATATTGGTAACTGGTGCTAACGGACAACTCGGAAAATGTTTATATGACGAGGTTTACAACGAAAATAGGGTAGTTCTTCCTGATGATATTAAATGGTACTTCTGTGGACACGATGAGGTAAATATATTTGATTATGAAGAAATTGAAGGATTTGTAATTGAAAACAACATCGATGTAATCATAAACTGTGCGGCATATACAAATGTGGAAAAAGCCGAGGAAGACAGGGACAAAACAAAGGAAGTAAACATATATGGAACTAAAAATATCGCTTCATTATCAAGGGATTTTGGGGTATTTGTTATTCATATTTCAACAGATTATATATTTGATGGAAACAGACCAACCCCCTATAAAGAATGTGATTTTCCTTATCCAATTAATTATTATGGAAACACAAAATGCTATGGTGAAAGAGAGTTAATTGACAACGCATCTGAATACGTAATTTTAAGGACTTCATTGGTTTATAGCGAATATGGCGAGAACATACTAAAGAAAACGATTAAGGTGTTGGAGTCTGGTAGCGGAAAGTTTACAATCGACCAGACAACTTCACCGACATACGCAAGGGATTTGGCATATTGTATTTTGTTGCTACTTCCTTACGCACACAAAGGAGTCAGGCAGATACTTCATTTTTGTAATAATGGAGTTGCAACTAGATATGACTTCGCAGTAGCAGTAAAAGAATTATATTTTGGTGAAGGAAGTGATATCGTCGTAAATCCATGTAAATCAGAAGAGTTCAATACAAAGGCAAAGCGTCCACCTTATTCTGTATTGGATAACTCGTTGATTAGAGATGTGTTGGAGTTGGACATTCCTTATTGGAGAGATTCACTTAAGAAATGTGTGGAAAGGTTGTTAGATAGGGTAGAAAGAGGGGAGATATAAAAAAGAGGCACAGTAAAATGTGTCTCTTTTCGTTTTGTACTTACACCCGCGATTAGTAAGCAAGAATGCAGTAGTCAGGACGGAGTGTTGCTGTTACCGTTGCGAGGTCGTCCTGTGAATAGTTAAGGTCGCCGAAATCAACATCGCTAATGAAGCAGTTCTTAAGAATCCATTTCTGTACGACAACACCGGTAGGGTCAAGCATATCGAGTTCAACATCTCTCTTATAACCGATTGCATATCCCTGACGACCGGTTGCTGATTCTGAACCGAGACGCACCCATTCCATAATCGCCTGTGAAGTTGAAGGTCCAATAGGGTCACGGAAGACAACCTGAATCGTATCCCAAGTATATCTACCAAGAACATAGGTAGAAGTATTAAGGAACTGAATTTCCGTCACACCTTGTTTAAGTGAAGGTCTTTTTGCTGAAACCAATGTCCACTCCTGAATACCAAGGTCAGCAGGAAATCTCAACACCCATCTGTTTTGCCTTAATGGTTCATAGACCAACGGCATTTTTGTTAGTAAATCGCTCATTATAGTTTAAGTATCTATTTTCGTTATTTTTCTATTTCAAATATAAATAGTGCCTTTCGGATTTTTTACTTAATCATCGGTCCCTGTTGTGGCTGCTGCGGCTGATTGTTAGGGTTGTTGAATGCTGTCTGCTGTTCAGGTTTTTTGTCACAGATTTGCCAGATTTTCTTAAGGAGTTGATATCTCTCATCATCGGGGTTTTCAGCAAGAGCGGCCATACCTTTCAATGATTTCTTGCGGATATCATCAACAAATGCCATGACATCCATTCCTTCTCCCTCTACCTCAGGCTCATCTTCAGGGATTTCTTCTTCACCCTCATAATCATCCATAGGCTCGTAATCTTCCTCGTTGAAATTAATTGACTCATTGATACTTTTAGGCATCTTGGAGACAAATTTTTTCATTTCACTTATGTTTTTCTTGATACTCTTCTTTTTCATAACTCAAAAAGTGATAAAATGTTATATTTCTCTTATAAATAGTTTGCTATGTGAAAAATGTTGACAAAACCCCGCTTGAAATATATATTGAATAAAAAGAATACTATGGACTTAGAAAATGTTGACTTATCTGCCTGTGAATTTTTCTATAACAGGCAGGATGAACTTGAAAAATACATTAACTTGGTGAAAAATAATAAGTTAATGATTGAAAAGACCTTGGAAGAGGCACTATACAAAGATGTCAAGCAGTCAGAGGTGGATTTAATGAGAGAATCTGTCGCTGAACTCAATAATAAACTCGAGCGGCTTGAAAAAATGAAAGAAATAATCAAGAGTGGAGTCGTATATCGTGTTAATGAGGACAAAAATGCCGAGGTGCGTAAACTTAAAGAGAAATGGTCTTCCGAATTTGAGGGCGAACTATTTGATTTCAGGGAATTTTTGTTCAATTGGGCGTTTCTCGTTGAATTACCTGGCGAATTTGGAATAAAATCCAACGAAATAACCCAATTTTCATATGGATTTGACACTGACAGGCGCGGAAATAGTCGTAAAAGTGGCTCAATTTATATTAGAGTGAGACTGACGACGGATACAAACATACTGAGAACCATCCTAAAAAATATTGGCAAGAGTATTTATGGTTGTATAAGACTAAAAAGATTGGACAGACTCAGTAATACGCTGTTTTCTTATGTGTTTGAGGGACTTAAGTTAAAGGATTTTGAAGAACCTGCACTTTATTATGATACGGATGAAGAACCTGCGGTGTTTTACCTGAGATTTGGTTTTAAAAAGATGAGGATTGAAGATGCCACAACCAATAAAAAAGAAAATAACACCGAAAAAGACAACAACGAAGGCGAAACCGAGGAAACGGAGTGATAGACCACATCCAAAATACGGAACATCCAAACTCGAGGACAGATTTGCAAAGGATTTCTTGGAGAAGATGGGTGTAAAGTATGAAAGGCAGTACGAAGCAAAGGATATTGGACGATTTTATGATTTTTTTATTCCGGCCGCGAGGTTGTTGATTGAAGTTGATGGGGATTTTTATCACGGGTACGGATTATTGCACGAACAGAAGAACCCAATGCAGAAACATAACGAGTGGGTTGATAGACAGAAGGATATGTGGGCGGCAAGTCATGGAATACCGGTGCTGAGGATATGGGAACACGACATTAACGAACACCCAGAGAAGGTAAGAAAGATATTGAAGGAATACATTGGTGAATATACAGAGAAAAAGGAAAAGAAAGATAATAAGAACAAACGACACTAAGACAAATGAGAGAAGTAGGCGAAGAAGAGAGAAAAAAGATGCTGAAAACACTTGAAAGTCAGTATAAAATGTCAGTGGAATCTCTCAAGGACACATACAGGGAGTTGAAGAAGAAGGTTGACGCTGAAGGAAGAAGGATTTATACGGACGAGGAAATGGAAAACACCGACTCAGTAATCCTTATCAAACGCGGAATGGAGGATATGAAGGAGCAGTATGCGACTATGGGTGGAAATCCTGATAATCTTGATGATATAGCATCCGGAGCAAAAAAGAAGAAGGCAACCAGAAATGTCGTCAACAAGAACATATTTGACATTGCTTCTTCTGTCGTTGAGGATAAGAAACCGACTGAGATTAAAAGCGTTGTTGAGAAGAAGGCAATTACGAACATTACGGAAGTCAAGAACACGAAGGCTTATATTCCTGATGAGACCCCCGATGAGAATCCAATGTCTTCGTTTGATGTGATTCCTCTTCCGTCTAAGGGTGAGTGCTATAAGGATAAGGTTGGAACTATACCGGTTGGATTCCTTACAGCATATGACGAGAACATTATCATTAACCCGAACCTCTATGGACAGAACCTCGTTATTGATACACTGCTTAAAAGAAAAGTACTTGACAAGAGTATTGATGTTGATGATTTACTTGAAGGTGACAGGGACGCAATCATTCTTTTCTTGAGGAGGACCGGATATGGAAACGACTACCCTATTACAACAAAGGACAATGAGACAGGCACGGAGTTCTCGACAATCATTGACCTTTCGAAATTAAAATATAAGGAATTTAACCTAAAAAGTGATAGCAATGGGTGGTTTGACTTCGTTCTACCAGTTACAAAGAAAATGGTTAAATTCAGGTTCTTAACTCACAGGGACAGGGTTATTTTGGATAAGATTGAAGATATTGAAAATGAAAGTGTTAAGAAAGCACGAATGTCCAAAATGAAGGATGAACTTGAATTCATTGCGGATAACGATGAAAAACTGAGCAATGACAAGAAGATAAGCCTTAGAAATGCTGTAAGGACGATTGAAGATGTTGTTGATTCATTAGAAGACATTGACGAACGCATTTTTACACAGAGAATGTCAAATGAACTCGAGTATTCCATTATGTCAATCGATGGTAATGAGGACAGGGAATTTATTCATGACTTTGTGAATAATATGCCAATAATGGATGCTACTGAACTCAGGCTCTATATCAGTAAGAATACACCCGGTATAAAATATGAACTCGAAATAGAAAAACCACAGAGTCTCGGAGGTGGCTCTATGAAGGTGTTTCCACAATTTAACCAATTTATTTTTCTCAATCGTGCCAAGTGATTACGAGAGAGGGCTTAAGGAAGAGATATGGGGAGTCTTCAAGTATATGAAAATCCCAATGGAAACAATCATGAGGATGCCGATTCAGGACAGGAAGTTCTACATAATGAGACACAATTATGATACCGAGATGGAGAACAGGAAATATGGTGGAGACAGAAATGAAATGACATATTCAGCACCAGACGCAATCAACCTATTTTCAAGGAATCAGACGGAATACGAAAGAAACAAGAGTGGGAAGAATTAACCCGCTCTTTTTCATTTAAGAAATACATTTTAAGATATTTATAGTTAAATATTGTGTGTAAATGGAATGGCTTTGGAATTTATTGCAACGCTTATTAAATCCTAATAATTTAGGTAGTGGAATGGGTTTGATTAACCTTACCAATGATTTAATGAACATGATGCGTAATACGGTTAATGCATATAGAGGTATTGACGCGGCGGCAGCATCTATGGTCAGAGAACTTGGTGGCGGCGTTAATGCAATTCGTGAGATTTCCAGAGCAACATTATCAGCAGTACATGACCTCGAACTTGCAAGAAAATACAATATTACAACAGAGGAATTAACCAGAGCACAAAGTAATTTTGCACAGGCTATTGGTAGGAATGTTCAATTTTCGGCAGGTAGAAGAGATGAAAACGGAAGAATCATTGAAGGAACATCTCAAAAAGATACAATGGCCGCAATGATGAGAGCGTTCGGTGAACAGACAACAACCGATATGCTTCAGAACCTTGAGTTGTATGGTCTTGGAATTGATGATGTTTCAAAGCGAATGACAACAATGTTTAAGACCGCAACAAAGAGTGGTATTTCATTTAAGAACTATACTGATGCTGTTGTCAAGAATATGAAACTTGCCCAGAACTTTACATTCAAAAATGGTCTTAAAGGTCTCGAGAGTATGGCCAAGAAGGCTGTTGAGCTCAGAATGGATATGGCTCAGATTGAAGCGTTTGCAAATAAGGTTAATACGCTTGAAGGGGCAGTAACAACATCAGCAAAGTTACAAGTATTAGGTGGTCCATTTGCACAGATAGCCGACCCTCTTGCAATGTTAAGTGAAGGTTTGACGGATATTGAAGCATTGCAGGATAGGGCAATTCGAATGGTCGGTGAACTTGGTAATTTTGACAAGAGAACCGGTGAAATTAATTTATCTGCATTTGACAAACAGAGACTTCGTGTAGCGGCTGAGGCGGTTGGAATGAGTTATAATGACCTCTACCAGGGAGCACAAAGTAAAGCAAGACAGAACGAAGTAGAAAGACAGGTAAGGGATAGTGTAGGAGAAGGCGCATTTAATAAGGATTTTTTGGAACTTCTTAAAAATACCGCACAATTTAGAAACGGGCAGGCGATATTCAGTGACGGAGACAAGGAATATACGATGCAGGAATTGGCGGGTAACCAAGATTTGCAAAGAGAATTAATGGGTAGATATCAAGATGAAAGAAAAGATGTCAAAGATATTGCCCTTTCCGTCATGAGCATTAATGACAAGTTCGAAGGTATTTACAAGCAAATGATAACAGGAAAGGCTTATGCCGAATCTGAAGCAAGGTACAAAGAGGGCGGCTATACAAATTTGGAAAATGTCGGTAGGGTCCTTTCAAACTACAACATTGATTATAATGAGTTAGGTGCTGCAATGAATGTATTTTCTCACGCATTTGGTGCTGTAATGGAGGATTTGACAATGGCTGGATTACCCGAATTACAGAAATTACCTGATTTTATGGATAGTATTTTAGATAAGTTTAAAGAAATTTTCAGTCTCGGTGATTTCTTTAATTGGAGTGGAACAGGAAATGCACCAGGAGATTCAGAAGGATGGAGAGGTGGAGCACAATGGCTTGCAGATTGGTGGAATAATGGTCCCGGAAAATGGATTAACGAGAAGTTAGGTATTGATACGACAACAAAAAGTACTGCAACAGCCGGTTCCACAACATCATCAACAACCTCTGGTGTTTCGGCTCCACCTGTACCAGAAGCAGCACTCGGAGGCTCAGTTATTGGTCCTTCTCATGCTAAAGGTGGAGTTCCGATTATTGCAGAAGGTGGTGAATTCGTTGTTAATCAGAAGACGATGGACAACTACGGACCACTTATCGAAGCACTTAACACACAAGGAGCAAAGCAGTATCATTTAGGTGGTTATGTTAGCAAGATTAGTGCAACCGCTACAAATGGAATTCAGACATATAGAGTAAGTGGAAGAGAGGAAACACAGAAGTCAAGACAAACGGAAGAACTTGAACCAAAGGATATCAATGTGAATATAAAGTTGTCTGATTTGTTTGTTCGCGGTGATGGTACAGGAAAGATAGATATGCAGAGCCTTGTTAATGACTCGGCGTTTGTCAATAAGATTAAGGAAATGATTTTAGCAAGTCTCGATAATAAGAGTGACATTGCAGAGAAGAAGATTTAATATATGGCAACTTGGGATGATATACATAACGGACTAATGGACGCAAGCAGTATTATCAAAAATACATCTTCGTTCGGAAAATTGGATGGCAGGATGATAGGCAATTCAAACGGAAGTGCTGAATTGCTTACTAAGGTCGTTGCAAGGCAGATTGGAGAAAGTCTGCTCGGTAAGATAACATATACCACCGACATAAATTGTATAAGAAACCCATATTCAAGGAGATATGAGACACCTAACAATACTGGGATAGGAAACTTCAATTTTGGTCTTCCAGATTCACCACTCATCGGACAACTCTACGATGTTTATTATCACGAGGACGACAGGATTGAATTCCTCGACAGAACGGTTGCTGGAGACCTTATGGGTTATACACACTTACAGGCGGCAGCAGAGGAGAGGAGTGAAAATCCGTTCCTTGATAAATTGTTTGCCGTAAGTACATACAATAACTTCGTCGAACCTGAACTATATCTCAACGATGTACCATTTTGGCGTAACCTTAACATAGGTGGAAAGAGATATACGCCGAGAGACCCCTATGTTGCAGTTCCATTATCGACATATCCGGTTCATAGGTCATTTAACGGCGAAGTACAGATATTCAACAACTTATTTGAGATTTATGACGTTGAGAGTGGTCCAATACAGGAAGCATCCAAACTCAATGTTTATCCTTATACCGAGACCACACTTTTGTCTTATGATGGAATAACAAATAGGGAATTCTTCTTTCAGGAAAATAGAAAGAGTGATGCGGGAAGTACTGTTGCCCTCAATGAAGATATACATGCGGGAAATGCTACATATGCAGATGTACTTGACATTGAAGGAGATAACTTAAAGGATATAAAGGGATTGCTTCAAAAGACCAATAAATTATTCAATGATGGTAGGATTGGCAGTTTGATTAACCGATTTAAAACTGACACATTTGATGGGGAAAACAGAAGGAGTATAACAAATTCTGCATTTGACCCAATCCACGGAATGTCAAGGGGTAGAAATCTTACAAAGCCCGAGATGACAAGAGAAAATGGGTATGACAATCCTTATTGTCGTGTATGGACAAGTCATCATAGATACAGCAAATATGGTGATTTAATTAGACCTTTTAGCGATTCATTATTTGATGATACAGCAAAGGCCGGAAGTGCACCAGATGGTAGTTCTTCTATGCAGTACTATACCCAAGGAGACGGATTCAGACCGTTTGACGGAAATCTTCGTTTGAATCATATGTCTGTTTTAGATTATAACTCTATTGGAGGTAAAATGCCGAGACCAAGATTTGCCCCATCATATAGAAAAAATGGAAAAATGCACCCCAATGACCTTAAGAGATGTATGTTTTCAATCGAGAATCTTGCGTGGAGAGACATTAACTTTCAGGCTCAGGTAATCGGGTCAGGAGATAAGAGTAAATATACATTCGGAAATACACTTACAGAAGAGCAGAGAGGACCGAATGGAGGCAGGATTATGTGGTTCCCTCCGTATAATCTCAAGTTTTCGGAACAGATAAGCGCACAATGGAATGATAATAATTTCATCGGCCGTGGAGAACCAATCAAGTCCTATTCAAATACTACAAGAAGGGGGCAACTTAGTTTCACGATTCTTGTTGACCACCCGATGATAGTTAACCAGTACTCAATGAACGAAGGTAATCAGGATAAACCGAAGGAACAACAGGATTTGGAACTTCTCAGGTATTTTGCTGGTTGCGGACCATTGGATATTAAGATTGAAAAAGACAAGCCCGTACCATATGTATCTGGAACAACTTACGGAGACAGAGGACGAGACAAGGTGATTGAAACCGTAACTGACATAGAAACAGAAGAAGTATTTTTTCCTGCCGAACCGGAGCCTGAAGAAAATGAAATTGCTCCTGATATTACGTTCAAGGTTCCATTTTTTTACCCAAACAACTATTCAGGCGTTGACTATGGTCCTGAAGAAGCAATGGATGTGTTGTTTAATCAAGGATATCGTGGTGGCTCAAAGGTTGGTTATGAGGTATTTGAACTTAATTCTACGGGTCTGACATATCCAGTTGGTCTTAATGGAAAAACATATACAAGTCATGGTGGACGATGGAACGGACAGAATCCTTGGTATTTTGGAAAGGACAGGACAGGTAAAAATCAGTCTTGGTATTATGCAATTAACGGTAAGGATGAAAAGTATTTGCAACCACTTCCAGACATAAGCAGGTACGATGAATGTTCCTACGGACTTAACTATGGTGCTTTTGGTGCTGATAGTTTTTATGAGAGGGTTGTTAACAGGGACTATCTTCTCGGATTTTCAGGTAGTGGTGTCAATTGGAAGGAAAGCACAAACATAGCACTTACAACGATGGCAAATATCCTTGGAGCACACTTGAAATCAGAAAATGACCCGGATATGAATTATGTTCTTCCATCATATTTTGTTTATACGGGTGGACTTAAGGATATGATTAAGTTGCTTGAATCTGATAGTGGAATTACACCTACGCCGAAATATAAGATTATTGTTTCGGCTGATGGTTATGCTTCTTCACATGGACATGATTTACAGACCGTAGTTGAAGAAAGCGATGCAGAGAGCGGAGGAGCAAATATAAGACTCGCAATCGAAAGAGCAAGGACAGCCGTTAGTTGGTTCAAGCAGTGTTCAGGTCTTGAAGTTGAAGAAGGTGAAGTTAAAGGACATGGTGGCTTAACAGCAGGACCTACGGAATCATCAATTGAAAGTAAAGTTAGTAGGTGTGCAATAGTTACCGTTAAATTGGTAAACACAAACAAGGCAACAGAACATGCCCCGACAATTGATAATGAAACAGAAAAAGTTATTATGGAGGTTCCTGTTGAAAGGTCTGCATTGACTGAAAGTAATTTATATCGTTTTGTAAGTACATCTATTACCGTTGATACGAAACCGCAATTAACTACTTACGACAATGAATATCTATACTTCAAGCAGATTAATGAAGGCGGCGATGAAGGCGGAGAAGAGTTTATCAAGAAATATATTTGTGATAAAGTTAAATATTTTGACCCAGCATTCCATTCAATCACACCGGAAGGATTCAATGCCCGTCTTACTTTCCTGAATCAATGCACGAGACAGGGACCGACGATTGCTGCTACCGATGATGAGAAAGCAACAAAGTCAATGGGTGCCGGAAACTTGTCATTTGGTAGGCCGCCGTATTGTGTACTGAGAATTGGTGACTTTTATTATACTAAGATTTGTATTGACTCTGTTAACATTCAATACGATACTGATAATGGGATAAAGTGGGATTTGAACCCTGAAGGAATTGGAGTACAACCGATGATGGCAAATGTTGATATCAGTTTTACTTTCCTTGGAGGTTCAGACTTGAGTGGTCCTATTGACAGATTGCAGAATGCCGTATCACATAACTTCTATGCAAATACTTCGGTTTATGATAGAAGGGCTGATTATCGTGATACATATAAGGATAGAGATGACTTGACATATATGTGGGAAGCAACAATGAATGGAGATGATATTGCAAAAGATAGGTCAGTACATGTTAAGTGGTCTTCCGATACAAATAGAAAGATTGTACAGGATGAACTACCGCAATTAGGAGTAGTTAAAACAGAAAAGGAATATATTAATTTGAAACCGATAGAAAATACCTTACTCGCACCTAAGAAAGAACCAGGAATAAGGGAAACAATGGCAGGAAAAAGATTAAAGAAATAATTTTGAATTATGGCTACATACGATAGATACACACAATTCAGACAGGACGGAAAGATTAAGGTTGTTCCGTTTGGTAAGGTCCCTCCTAAATACACGGATTATTTTGAAACATATAGGAGAGGTAGGACGAGGCTTGATATTATTTCGTACAACTATTATAATGATAGTGGGTATGCTTGGCTTATAATGCAGGCCAATCCTCAATTTGGTTCAATGGAGTATGAGATTCCCGATGGTTCACAATTAAGAATTCCATTTCCATTATCACAGAGTATCGAGGACTACAGAGCATCCATTGAAGAGTATAACAAACTAAATCTCTAATAGTTACGAATGGAGTACGATGATGCAGTAAAGAGGGCGGGAAGAATAGTTTACATTGAACCGAACAATATCAATAACTTACACCCGAGCAATTCAATTCCATATCCCTACGAGGACTATGCCATATCGGTGAATCTTCGTGTGTATATGGGAAATAGATATTCTTGTGGTTTTCCTGATGATTTCGACGAGAACTGGTATAAGAGATTTTCGGTCGAATACTCTACAAACAGGGGGACAATATCATTTATCGGGGGTACGAATGGATATCTTTCAACCAACTTTACGGACATCAGCATGAACGACCCTATGTCAAATACTCACGAATGTCTTGGCATAGAGAGCATTAACATAGCATATAACTCTTGGATGTACCCTCAGGTCAACATTAAATTCATCGATGTCAGGGGTGCTTCACTTATGCTTCCTGCCGAGTATGAGAAATATAACTCACCGGAATCAGACTTCAAGGCAACGGGAAGCGCAACCTTTTTCAATGCATTATTTTCCTTCCCTTATCCAATGTTCAAACTCAGTGTCAAGGGTTTCTACGGAAAGGAGATTACTTATGACCTTTGTGTTTCTGATGTCAAGATTAATTTTAACAGCACGACGGGAAATCTCGAAGCAAATGTAAGTTTCATTGGTTATATGTATGGAGTTTACAGCGAGATTCCAATGTCCCTTATTTCAATTGCGCCTTATACCGAATATGGACCAAAAGGCAAGGAATACTGGAAACACGAGAAGGACGCAGGGCACTTCGTTTTTACAGATGGTAACAACATTGATTCTGAAATGCTTACTTATCCCGAACTACTCAGCGCGGTCGATAACATAAGCGAGAATGCCAAGAAGATTTTGCGTAATAGTGAGGAAGGAAAGAGGATGAAGGCAATCAACACTCTATTCCGTAAGATTGGTAAGGTCAAGGCAAAGTATCAAGAATTTCGAAATAGTTGGCAGACATACGAATTGAAGGGACAGGATGGACATTCCTTGCTCTATATGCCGGTTGTTGTGGAAAACGAAGATGTTGAGGCGATAGATGCAAAGGAAAGAGAGGTAATAAAGAAAGCAAACGAGTTCAAGAAAGAGGTCGAGGCATATAACAAACTCGCACACCAATACGAACACCTTGAGATACAGACACTTCACAAGGAAACCGAACTTAATGGTATCGCTGAGGGGTATGCAAATCAAATGAAGAATGCAAACGGAGACGAAAACAAGGTAAAGTTTGATGATATAAGTAAGGAGTATCTGTCATTTGTCGTATTCACCGTAACCAATGACCCTTCAGACGCTGGTAAAAAGACGATAAACACACTTGAAGGAGAC
>JAEEGL013960744.1_pt1 | contig 71050 bp, 62 predicted proteins | sample 9134231 | NCBI WGS metagenome assembly JAEEGL01 (sample SAMN16246548, study PRJNA631951) | gut metagenome | biome: gut microbiome; feature: rumen; material: fiber-attached | host: Bos | place: Iran: Karaj | collected 2018-10
GGCATTGACGAATTGAAGCGAAATCGCGGCGAAAACTTCTCCATCAAAGCGATGGAAAAAGCCCGCAAATCGATCAAGCAGAAGCTCGAAAAGCTGAACGATCAGTCCCGTAAGGATGACGTCGTGACGTTCGAGGAACTCGGCGTTGACCGGCTGTTCATCGACGAGGCGCATTTTTATAAGAACTTGGCTGCGTTCACAAAAATGAGAAACGTCGGTGGTATCAGCCAGACCGAAGCGATGAAGTCAAGCGACCTGTATATGAAGTGCAGATACCTCGACGAACTCACGGGCGGACGCGGCGTTGTCTTTGCGACGGGTACGCCTATCAGCAACAGTATGGTCGAGATGTACACTATGCAGAAATACCTTCAGTACGGAACGCTTGCCCGAAATGACCTCGTTCATTTCGACAGTTGGGCGTCAACATTTGGCGAGACTGTCACAGCAATCGAACTCGCTCCCGAAGGCAACGGCTACCGTGCGAAAACACGATTTGCAAAGTTCTACAATCTTCCCGAATTGATGAGTATGTTCAAAGAAGTCGCGGACGTGCAGACAGCGGATATGCTTCATATTCCCGTACCGAAAGCGAACTATCACAATGTCGCCCTGAAACCGTCTGAACACCAAAAGAAGATGGTCGAGGGATTGTCGGAACGCGCTGAAAAGGTACGGAATAGGATGGTCAATTCGAGTGAAGACAATATGCTCTGCATTACTAACGACGGACGCAAACTTGCGCTTGACCAACGCCTGCTCAACGAACTGCTCCCCGATAGTGAAACCAGTAAGGTGTCAGCCTGCGCGGAGAACGTATATGACATCTGGAAACGGACAGAGGCGGATCGTTGCACACAACTTGTGTTTTGCGACCTTTCTACTCCGAAAGGCGACGGTTCTTTCAACGTATATGACGATCTCAAAGCAAAACTCATTGCAAAAGGCATTCCCGACGCTGAGATTGCATTTGTTCACTCGGCTGAAACGGAAACTAAGAAGAAAGAGTTGTTCGGCAAAGTAAGAAGCGGACAGATCCGCGTTCTTATTGGCTCAACGCAGAAAATGGGCGCAGGAACCAACGTGCAGAAAAAACTCATCGCACTCCATCATCTCGACTGTCCCTGGCGACCGGCAGATCTTCAGCAACGCGAAGGTCGAATCATTCGTCAGGGTAACGACAACCCCGAAGTTGAGATCTACACCTACGTCACGGAAAACACTTTTGACAGTTATCTGTATCAGTTGGTGGAAAGCAAGCAGAAGTTCATCGGGCAGATCATGACGAGCAAGTCACCTGTGCGTTCAGCGGAAGACGTGGACGAGCAGGCGCTTTCTTATGCCGAGATCAAAGCCTTATGCACGGGAAACCCGCACATCAAAGAAAAGATGGACTTGGATATCGACGTCGCCCGTTTGAAACTGCTGAAAGCAAACCACTTGTCTCAGCACTATGCTCTGGAGGATAAAATGCTCAAAGAGATACCGCAAAAGATCGCGTCTCTCGAACAGCGTATCACCGGCTACAAGACGGACATCGCTCACGCCGAAGCGAATACGCATCAGAATGAAGACGGCTTCTCGCCTATGATAATCAAAGGCGAAACCTTCACCGACAAAAAGGCGGCAGGTACGGAACTCCTTGCGGTATGCAAGACGATGACGAACCCCGAGCCGGTGAAGATCGGCAGTTATCGCGGGTTTGAAATGGAGTTGGTCTTTGATACCTTCAGCCGTGAATACAAGATCACGCTGAAGAACGAACTGCGGCACCCCACTCCGCTTGGCACGGATATCTTCGGTAATATCCAGCGTCTCGACAATCTGATTGCGTCTTTCCCGGAAAAGCAGAATGCTTGTGAGAACCAACTTGAAAACGAAAAGGTGCAGCTTGAAAATGCAAAAGCGGAGCTTGATAAACCCTTCGTTCATGAGGAGGAACTGAAAACCAAGTCTGCCCGTCTCGCCGAATTGAACGCGATGCTCGACCTCAACAAGAAGGACAACGAGATTGTGGACGGCGAGCGCGAAGACGATTCGGAAACTCCCGAGCCATCACGCGACAACAGAGATGCACGGTAAAAAAAGGCGGCGTCTTTACGGCGCTGCTGGTTACATATGCCAATCATGATTAACCGAGTAAAAAAATTACTCTAATTTAGAAAAACAACGAAAAATTATTGCATTATTTTAGCGCAGGTGTTATAATATATTAGCAAAGGAGTGTGATGCAATATGTTAAAACGTTTTGAAGTAACGAACTTTAAATCATTTAAAAACCACACCGTATTTGATCTTGAGAAAACTAATTATCAAATGCTTTCTTCCACAAATATATCGGGAGATGTGTTGAAGGGTGTTATGTTTGTAGGTCCAAATGCATCAGGAAAATCAAGTGCAATTCTTGCTGTGAAGTTTTTGCTCGATGCATTACTTGGCATGCAATCAATTGATTTCCAGAGCTTCTTGTGCCTTTTTTCTGGGAATCCAACACTAAATCTAAACTATGTTTTTGAAATTGATACTGCTGAAATTGAGTATGCAATAGAGTATCAAAGAATTGACAAACTGATAAAAGAGAAGCTCTTGGTAAACAACGACATTATTCTATCAAGAGAAGGCTCGGTAGCAACAGTAAGTTTTTTGGAAAAATCGGAATATACCGATGTACCATCTGATTCACTTTTTCTTCGTGACGTGTATTTTAACACTAGGTTTAGAGGCAACGAGATTCTACAAAAATGGTTTGACTATCTTACAAAATCTATATATTGCGATTTGTATACAAAATCAACAATCACATATAGAAATATTGATTTGTCGATAATGACTTATCTTGAGAAAAATGGCGTTGACGAAATAAACCAATTCTTAAATGAGTATAGGTTTAATCAACAAGTAATATATGATAATAAAGCTCAAGGCAAAACAATTAATATAAAGTCAAAGGATAAATCGGTTTTTCTAAAGCGAAATAGTATAGGCGATCCCATACCTTTATCTTTTGAGTCCCTTGGTAATAAGATCCTTCTTATTCTGTTACCATTGTTTTTTGAGTGTATTAAAAGCGGCGGGATGCTAATATTAGATGAGTTCTCTAGTGGATTACACAACGAATTAGAAGAATTGCTTATTCGCTATTTTATGAAAAAAGCTATTAATTCGCAACTTCTATTCGTATCCCATTCCACAAATCTTCTAACAAATCAATTGCTGCGTCCGGATCAAATCTATTCTGTTGATTTCGATCATGAAGGTAGTAGGATCAAAAGGTTTTCTAGCGAAAAGCCAAGAGAAGCACAGAATTTGGAAAAGATGTATCTTAGCGGTGTGTTTAATGGAGTGCCAAATTATGCGAGCAATGTGGAATAAAGAAAAGTCGATAGGGAAGGTTTTATTTATTGTTGAGGGCAACCATACCGAACCGTATATTCTTAAAAAACTGTTTTGTGGTTTACTAGATTATCAAGTTGAAACTATTCGTAGGCCAAATTCTTATTCTATTTTTAATGCAAAGCATAATCCTTCCTCAAGAGTTTTCGTAATCAATACAAAGCAAAGCAATATTAAGTATATCAAAAAAGATAATGATTATTTGAACAATCTATTTGTGGAACTAATCGAAACATATGGCTTTGATGTGGATCACTCTGCCATTTATTATTTATTTGATAGAGACGTTCGTTCCAATACGGATACCGTATTTATAAGGGATTTATTGAGCGAATTAAAGAATTCGCGAGAGAACGAAGGCTATCTTAGGCAGGGGTTATTATTGCTAAGTTATCCATCAGTAGAGAGTTTCACATTAAGCAATTTTGATCACGACTGTTTCAATGTGTGTTATGAAACTGGAAAAGAATTAAAACGTCATCTTAATTATCTAAAAATTAACCAAGGCAGAATTACAACAGAAACGCTTTGTCTTGCTACTGAGAGAATGATTCAATCGCTTAAAGAAATAGGCATAGTATTTAATATTGATTCGTTAGGAGATGACAATAGAACGGTATTTGATTACGAAGAGGGATACTATAAGAATAACAAAAAGTTCAAATCACTTAGCTTGCTCGCAGCGGCGCTAATTGATTTAGGTGTTATCGTTGTTTCATGAATAAATATAGGTTTTTGAAAAATAATAATGCGGTTTCGCGAGTATGACAGTCTATTCGTTGCATATTTAAAATCCAAATACTCAGTTTAGAATCAGCCATGCATATACGTGGCTGATTCTAAATCTTTTGCACATTTGCTGAAAACCGGTGCGTGGCTTATACTATATTCAGGAAGAGTGAATGGAGGGTTTAGCGATGAAATACAAAGATACCAAAAGATACTTGACGGTCACGAAAGAGAACGCCAACCAGTTCATCAAATACATAATGACTGCAAGAAACGTCTATATCGATCAGGGGAAACCTGTCGATGACGTCAACGATTTGCTGATAAGATTTATGAAAGCAAAGAAGAAGCTACGAGCGTAGCGGAAAGGGAACCAATGAACTACTATATATCTGACCTGCACATCGGTCACGCGAACGTTATCAAGTTCGACAATCGACCGTTTGCAGACATCAACGAAATGCACAGGGCTATCATTGACAACTGGAACAGTCGGGTCAAGACGGATGACACCGTATATATCCTCGGTGACTTTATATGGGCAAAGGAAAACGAATGGATATATTTCGTGGAACCCCTTGTCGGTAATAAGGTGCTGATACGAGGCGACCACGACCCGCGACAGTTCAGCGCCACTACCAAGCGGTTGTTTCAGGACATCACTAACCTCAAGGAGATTAAGGACGATAGTCGCCATGTTGTGATGTGCCATTACCCGATACCGTTCTTTCGGGCAGGGTTTGCACCGAGCGCATATATGCTCTACGGTCACGTTCACAGAACGAAGGAATATGAATACCTCAAGGAAATGCGTAAGGCCATCAAGGCAAACGCTTCGGGTTACGGAACGCCAAGCGGCAACTTTATCAATGTGGGTGCGATGATGCCGTATATGAACTACACACCCAGGACTCTTGACGAAATCATCGCCGGTGACGAAGAATACCGCCAGACTGACGCCTATCTGCAAAACCTGATTGAGGTAGCTCCAAACAAGCACGATGAAGAGTGTTAAACAGAATACGATGATAACGGACGGCTTGAAAAGAGTCGTCCGTTTTTTATTTACATACACGTACCTGCTTTGCGGGTGGGTTATTTCATCAAGAATTGAGGTGAAACCTGTGATGAGATGATTATGAATATCTACAAAACGAACTACGAAAAAGAAAGGAGCAGACACGATGAATATACGGATTTATCAAATCAGCATAGGCAGGGATGAAAAACGCATTGCTTTTCAAGGTATGGATGAATTAAAGCAACTTCAAGGAACCGAAGAAATAAACAGCAGCATCTATGATTGTGTGTTCTCCGGTGAAGTGAACTGTGCAGGGCTTGAGGATGTTTTTCAAAAGTTCAATATCGACCATCCCAACGGTTACAAAGGAAGATCACTTTCCGTTTCGGACGTGGTTGAAATCACGGAATCAGATGAGTTGGAAGCCGGCTTTTATTTCTGCGACAATGTTGGTTTCAAGCGAGTCAGTTTTGATCCGGAAAAAGCAGAGGCGTATAAGGAAAACAAAATCAGAGTTCTGATGGTCGAGCCAGGAAAGAAAGCTTACGAAAAAGAAATCGGTACAAGTTTGAATGAACTCTATGCGGCGCTCGAATGCGACTGTATCCAGACATTTTATCCCTATGATGACCTTGTGGTGATTGTCTGCGATGATGAAGGGAAAATCAACGGCAGCAGACCGAACCGTGCGATTTACGGTGAAGACGGAAAGATGATGGATATCATCTGCGGCAAGTTTTTCATTTGTGATTGTTCCACTTCTGAGTTCAAATCGCTTCCCGATGACATGATGGGGAAATACAAAAAACAATTTATCCTGCCGGAACGATTCTGCAAAATCAACGGTGAAATCCTCGCAGTTAAATACGATCCTTTCAAGGAGGCAGCGCGATGAGAGATTACTATGTAACCATCACCGAAACGCTCCGAATGAAGCTAAACATCGAAGCAGACTCAATGGAAGAAGCAATCGAAAAAGTGAAGGACGGATGGAGATCGGGAGAGTATATTCTTGACGCCGATCACTTTGAAGATGTGGATTTTGATGCCGAAGATATTTCGCCCAAAGTGGAAATGAGCTATCCTGAGCTATCCACTCTTTTCAGCTCAGTAAACGACAAGGGTATTTCTCCTATCACCGGATATATCGTCTTCACTGCCGACAGCTTTGATAAGGAATACAATGAGGCGTCCAGAACCTATGTTGTCTCCAGTAACAATAAAGCGTATCAATCCGGAATGGGCGGTTATTCGATTTACGGTTCTTGCCTTGACGGTACTGATCCTTGCCTCCGCCTTGAAGGATATATTCGTGGCGAGAACGCCTGGAGGATTGAAAAGTGCTATATGCTCAAGGACGACTATGACCGCTTACTGACCCAACTTGAACCATACACGAGGCCCCAACAGGATCGGGATGCAAGATAACAAATACCGCAGGGATTAGTGGCGGCATTACCTTCACAAGCAACGTATTTGCACAAGCAAATACAGCTTGTTAGGGTCTGCCGCCCCTAATACCCCGCAAAAAGGATGGTGGTTGATTGAGAAAAAGGAACAATCGAGTTGAGGTATACCTTACGGATGAAGAAATACTCTCCCTTACAAAAAAGGTTGAACAGTCAGGTCTTTCCCGTGAAAGATATATCCGAAAACTATTAGCGGGAAGCCGTGTGTATGAAGCACCGCCTGTTGACTTTCCAAAGCTCATTAAGGAAGTCAACCGCATCGGGTCAAACATCGAGCAGATCTTACGCATTGCAAACGCCAAGCATATTATTGACGTCCCAAGACTTCGTAACGAACTTGACGAACTCGACGCCATTGAGGATGCAATGTGGAAAGCGTTTGCACCGGACGGTCGATAGTATGGCGGTAACTTCAATATGGCCTATCAAGGGAAAGGTAGATAATGTAATTCAATATGCCGCCAACCCGGAAAAGACAACCGAAGAAACGGCACAATCGGTATCTTCACTTCACGCTGTTGACAACGTGATTGAATATGCGGCTGACCAACTGAAAACGGAAAAGTTGATGTATGTATCGGGAATCAACTGCACTCTGCAAAACGCTGTAAAAAAGTTTAGCGGCGACCTGAGCAGATTTGAACGAAGGAGCGACCGTGTTTGCTATCATGCATATCAATCCTTCGGGGAAAATGAAGTTGACGCCAAGACTGCAAATGACATCGGTATCGAACTTGCAAAACGACTTTGGGGCGATAAGTTTCGCGTTATTGTTGCGACGCACTGTAATACGGGACACTATCATAATCACTTTGTAATATGCGCTTCGTCTTTTGTTGATGGCAGCAGATTTGATAACAACCGTAAGGACTACAACCGTATGCGTGAGGAATCGGACCGGCTCTGTAAAGAGTACGGTCTTTCTGTTATCACTCATCCCAAAGACAAGGGGATGAATTACGGTGAGTGGCGCGCGGAACAGGAAGGAAAGCCAACCCTGCGCGGTGTGATACGCGCCGCCATCGACACGGCAATTCGCGGCTCAAATACGAAAGCAGAGTTTCTTGAAGCTATGGATCAAATGGGATTTGTCATCGATCAAAGCGGCAAGTACCCGAAAATCAAACAGGTCGGCAATGACCGTTTCGTCCGTTTCAAATCTCTCGGGGAGGGGTACGACATCGAGGATATTATCGAGCGTATCTACCAAGACCATAAACCGATTTTCCCGCGTATTCCCGAACAGGAAGACCCAAGACAGATATTCGAGGGCGAGGACGAACCGGTTGCTATTATGACCTTCGTTCCGCTGTTCCGATGTTATCACCGCGCACTTGACCTTGCAACCGAAAGACCTAAAAACAACCGCCGTATCTACTTCCTTATAAGACAGGACACAAGTTCAATGCGGCTGTATGTTGACTCTGCAAGACTCGTTACACAGCACAACCTTCATACCAAAGAAGACGTGCTGAACTACAAGCAACACGCTATGGATCAGATCGACCAATTTATCAAAGAACGGCAAGACGCGAGGAATGCTTTGAAGCGCGCACAGCGTTCCGGCGACGCAGACCTATATTCTCACGCAAAATACAATATCGAAGTGCTGACGCGACGGCTTTCCAAACTTCGCCGCGAGGTCACGACCTGCGACGAAGTGATTGAAAGAAGTCAGCACATCAAAGACAATCTAACCAGAATCGAACAAGGAAAATTCAGAGGAAAGGAGATAATCCGAGATGAACACATCAGCAGACGCGGCAGATCAGGTCGTAAGAATGAGTCTTAACGGAGCCGAAGTCGCACTTAAAGTTACAGGCAAGGGAGCCGAAAAAGCGGCAAAACTCATTTTTCTTGCCCTTAAAAGTGTGAAGAACGAATCCACAAGAACCAAAGGCGCGATCCGACTTGCCAACCTTGCTCGCTCCGGTAAGAAACTGGACGTTACCGAGATCATGGATAACGACCTCAAAAAGTTTTGCACCGAAGCGAAAAAGTACGGGATTCTCTATACGATTCTGAAGGACAGAAATCGGACGGACGGCACGACAGAGATCATGTATAAATCGGAAGACAAAGAAAAACTCGCTCTCGTTTTCGACAAGCTGAATATGGCGACGTATGACACCGCCGAAGTTCAGAACGAGATCGCACCCGACCTTGAAACCAAAAAGCCGCCCGAAAAGACCGGACCCGAAGTGAGCGACCCCGACCAGTTTCTCGAAGAGCTTATGAAGAAACCTGAAAAGAATCCCACAAAGGAGGAAGGACAGACGAAAAACCCTACGGAGGCTCGGACAGCGAAGAAAGCTCAATCCGAGCTAGAATCAAAAAGCAGAAGAGCGACGCCCAAAAGAGACTCTACTGAGCGAGAGCCGCAGCTCGGCGAGCGAAGATCTGTCCGAAAGGAACTTGCGGACATCAAGACGCAAATGGACAGAGAAAACCGCGACCGGAAATCCGCCTCCAGAACAAAACAGACAAAGGTACTCGAACACAAAGATCCGTCAAAAAAGAAAAAGAGTAAAGAGAGGTAATCAGTATGAACAGTTACGATGATCTTTTCAACAACAAAGACAACAGCCAATTCAAAGAGAACAACAAATACACTCCCTTCGATAAGGACGCGTGGATCGAAAAGAAAAAGCAGGAACGCGCAGAAGCGTATGAACTGCTCGATACTGCGACCGACGAGATCACGAGGGACGCCGAGAAGTTCAGGGACTTCCTGAATACGCAGGCACAGTTTGACCGCTATTCGGTCAGCAACGCGCTCTTGATCGCATATCAGCATCCCGGCGCGACGAAGGTTGCGGACTTCTCCACTTGGAAGGAAGAAGACGTTTCCGTTAAGAAGGGCGAAAAGGCAATCACAATACTTGAACCCGGCAGCGAGTTTACGCGCGAAGACGGTACGACCGGCTTTTCGGTGAACGTCAAGAAGGTCTTTGATATTTCTCAGACCTCCAGCGACAATATCAATATGCATCACAGAAAGCCCGACGAGAGGGCGGCTCTCAAAGCATTGATCGCATCGGCTCCCTGCGAGGTCATTCTCGTGGAGGAACTCAAAACCGCCAACGCGAGGTATTCGCCCGAAAAAGATACCATCTTCATCGTCAGAGGTCTGGAAGCGAACGAGATCTTCCGCGCACTGTCTTATGAAATCGGAATCGCCAAATGCGCACAGAGCGATATGGATCGCAAGGAAGCGATGTTCCCGGCGTACTGCTCGGCGTATATCCTCTGTGAGCGCAACGGTTTTGATACCGGTGATTTCAACTTTGACAAAGCGCCAGAGCAGTTTGCGGACAAGGACGCAAAGGAAACCCGCAAGGAACTCGGGTCTATCCGCGATTTGGCAAATGAGATCGGTCAGAATATGAGCATTTATTTTGAGAATATGGAGAGGAACAACCGGTCAAAGGATAACGGCGCAAGATAAGGAGGTCAACTATGACTGAGACAAAACGAGTCATTGAAGTGACCGACTTTGAGCATCGGCTGATGGTCAACTGTATGCGAACCGCACGGAACGAATATATCGACGAAGGTGCGCCGACAGAGGACGTCAGCAGACTGATGGTGAAAGTTATGGAAGCCCCAACCAAGAAAGAAAAGAAAAAGGCAGACCGTGAGGAAAGATAAACTCTCCCGGTCGAGCATTCTGCTGTACTGCTTGGGACTGATCCCCGTCGTGTGGATATCGCTCCTTATAGCTCCGGCTTTCGGCGGGGGTCTTCCCAATCTGATAGAAAACCTTGCCGTCATTTTCAAATCCCCGTTTCATATTGTTTGGTGTGAGGACAGCTTAAAAACTGTCCTCATACTTGTTTTCGCTTATGCAATGGGAATCGGCATTTATCTGGCAACGGCGAGAAATTACAGACGCCGGGAAGAACACGGCTCAGCAAAATGGGGCAACGCAAGAGCTGTCAATAAAAAGTACAGCAGTAAGAATGTGACCGAGAATAAGATACTCACACAGAAAACCGCTATCGGTCTTGACGGAAGGAAGCATAGGCGAAATCTGAACGTGCTTGTGTGCGGCGGTTCCGGTGCAGGTAAAACAAGATTCTATGCAAAGCCGAATATAATGAACGCCAATACGTCCTTTGTGGTACTCGATCCGAAGGGCGAGATTCTGCGCGATACCGGAAACCTGCTCAAAGACAAAGGATATGAGATCAAGGTGCTTGACCTTATCAACATGGATAAAAGCCATTGCTACAATCCTTTCGTCTATCTGCACGAGGATAACGATATTCAAAAGCTCGTCACCAACATTTTTAAGAACACGACGCCGAAAGGCAGTCAGTCGCAAGACCCGTTCTGGGATCAGGCGGCGATGATGCTGCTCCTTGCGCTCGTGTTTTATCTCCACTATGAAGCACCGCCCGAAGAACAGAACTTCCCGATGGTGATGGAAATGATACGAGCCGGTGAAGTACGCGAAGACAACGAGGACTTTCGCTCGGCGCTGGATTATCTGTTTGATAATCTCGAAAAAAGAGCGCCGGATCATATCGCTCTCAAGTATTACCGCAACTACCGTTCCGGTTCCGGCAAAACTCTGAAATCCATTCAGATAACCCTCGTGTCCCGCCTTGAAAAGTTCAACCTTGATTCGCTTGCGGCGATCACGCAAACGGACGATATGAAGCTCGGTGAACTCGGCGAGAAGAAAACGGCGGTGTTCGCCGTTATCCCGGACAACGACAGTTCGTTCAACTTCATCGTCGGAATGCTCTACACGCAGTTGTTCCAACAGCTCTATTACAAGGCGGATATTGAGCATGGCGGCAGGTTGCCGGTCCACGTTCATTTCGTGATGGACGAGTTCGCAAACGTCGCCTTGCCCGATGAGTTTGACAAACTGCTTTCCACTATGCGAAGCCGTGAGATCTCCGTATCTATCATCATTCAGAACCTCGCGCAGCTTAAAGCGTTATTTGAAAAGCAATGGGAGTCAATCGTCGGCAACTGCGACGAGTTTCTCTATCTCGGCGGCAACGAACAGTCAACGCACGAATACGTTTCCAAGCTGCTCGGCAAAGAGACTATCGACATGAACACCTACGGACAGTCTCGCGGGCGGAACGGCAACTATTCTACCAACTGGCAGATCACAGGGCGAGAGTTGATGACGCCGGATGAAGTGCGTATGCTTGACAATAAGTATGCGCTTCTTTTTATTCGCGGCGAGCGTCCCGTAATGGATCTCAAGTATGACATTCTCAAACATCCGAATGTGGCATTGACCACAGACGGAAGCGGTGAAGCTTACAAGCACGGAAAGCAAAGATACAACTACGCTTCTATTCAGTTTGACCGAGATCTGCTTGACAGCAATGCTAAAGAAACAGAATTTGCAGACGACAACAGCGACTACGTGATCTTGACAGAAGAAGACATTGATAGAATCCTGAATCCACAAGGAAGCAATGAAATAAATGAAACGGAGGAAAGTTTATATGAAGATGTTGAAAACTTCAACGCATCGCAAAAAAGCGCAAAATACCACCACATTCCGCCACATACAAAGAAAAACTAAAAAGTGGTTTGTGGCATACTGCGCAGTCGTTATTATTATGGCGTCAATGTTTGCTATGCCTATGACAGCGTTTGCGGCAGACAATGATCCATTAACGGTAGTGAACAATCTGTCCGACTTTATCTTCGGACTGATCCGCGCTATCGGTCTTATCCTGCTCGGCTTCGGTATCGTGCAGGTGGGCTTGTCGCTTAAATCGCACGACCCATCCCAGCGAGCCAACGGCTTCCTTACCGTTGCGGGCGGTATAGTCATCACCTTCGCAAAAGAGATCCTGTCGCTCATCACGGGCTGACGATCAAATGGGCGGAATAGCGCTGACTATAGCAGCATTCCGCCTGATACTGACGAAGGGAGGATTACGATATGTCAGATAACTGGGTAGTTCAGAATATACAGAATGCCCTCGAGACTTGGAACGAAAAGTTCGCTGAAATATGGTCCCTTCTCACGCAATCGCCTGATACCTTCAAAGGCGGAACGATATGGAATGTAATTCTTAATATCCACGGTGCATTACAGGCAATCGGCTACGCTTTGCTTGTATTGTTCTTTGTGGTCGGCGTTGTGAAAACCTGCGGCAGTTTTGCCGAAGTCAAAAAGCCTGAACACGCACTGAAACTCTTTATCCGGTTCGCTATAGCCAAAGGGGTAATTACCTACGGGCTTGAATTGCTGCTGAAACTGATGGCAATTATGCAGGGTGTGATTTCGCAAATCATGACCGCGTCAGGCATTTCAGGCGATAACTCTACGATCCTGCCGCAAAGCATCATTGACGCGATTGAAGACTGCGGATTCTGGGAATCGATCCCCTTGTGGGCAGTTACGCTGATCGGCGGTCTGTTCATTACGGTGCTGTCGTTCATTATGATTATGTCCGTGTATGGTCGCTTCTTCAAAATATATATGTACTCGGCAATCGCTCCCGTTCCGCTTTCTACCTTTGCCGGTGAACCGACGCAGAATGTGGGCAAAACCTTCCTTAAGAGTTTCTGCGCAGTTCTCCTTGAAGGTGCGATCATTGTGCTCGCCTGTATCATCTTCTCGGTATTTGCGTCCAGCCCGCCAGTTGTGGATAGTTCTGCTTCAGCAGTAACGCAGGTCTGGGCGTATATCGGAGAATTGACGTTCAATATGCTCGTATTGGTCGGCAGTGTCAAGATGGCAGACCGTATTGTGCGAGAAATGATGGGACTGTAATTAGAACTTAGGGGTATTTTACCGATACTTCTAATTTAGTCTTGACTTTTGACGATGACGTGGTATAATTAGTTTGAATTAAGGGGATAATACACCTAAGTTCTAAGTTAGGAGAGCGCTATGGAAAAACGTGAGATTAAAAGAGACCATTATTTGCAGAAAATCATAGATAAAAAAGAAAACGGTATGATCAAGGTCATTACCGGTATCAGGCGATGCGGCAAGAGCTATCTGCTGTTTAATCTGTTTCATGATTACCTGATAAATGAGGGCGTTAATGAGGAACAGATCATCTCGGTTGCGTTGGATGATGATATGTTTGCGGAACTGCGCGATCCGGATAAGCTTTCGTCATATATTCGCTCAAAGATCGGCGACAAGAGTATGTACTATATCATGATAGACGAGGTGCAGCTTGCTATTTCAAAAGAAGAAATGGAGAATCCGGACACTATCAGATTATATAGTGTATTGAACGGCTTGCTGCGACTTCGTAATGTGGACATATACGTTACCGGAAGCAACTCGAAAATGTTGTCTGTAGACGTAATGACGATCTTTCGCGGACGAGGCGATGAAATAAAGGTTTATCCGCTTTCATTTAAGGAGTATTACAGCGCGGTTGGCGGGGATAAATCTGACGCTTATGAAGAGTATGCCATGTTTGGCGGTATGCCTTTGTCTTTGTTCCAAAAAACAGATGCCGACAAAATGAATTATCTGAGTCGGTTGTTTAATGAGGTCTATTTTAAGGATATTTCGGAGAGGTATACAGTAAGATTTCCGCACGTTCTTGAAGAATTGACAGACGCTCTGTGTTCATCTATCGGATCGCTTACAAACGTGTCTAAGATTCAAAAAACTCTTAAGACGGTCAAAAAGGTAAAAATATCGGACGTTACGTTAATGAAGTATCTCGGTTATTTATCTGAAGCGTTTCTGTTCAACAAGGCAAAGCGTTATGACGTCAAGGGGAAACGGTATTTTGAATACCCGTCAAAGTATTATTGCACGGACGTAGGGCTTCGTAACGCGCGTCTCAATTTCAGGCAGCAGGAAGAAACGCACATTATGGAGAATATCATTTATAACGAGCTGCTTTGCCGCGACTGTATGGTTGACGTAGGAGTCGTGGAAATTATGGAAACCGTGGGCGGCAAGAAAAAGAAGAAACAATGTGAAATTGACTTTATTGTAAACCTCGGCTCTAAAAAATACTATATTCAATCCGCGTTAAAAACCGAGGATCAGGAAAAGCTTGCCGCAGAGATCAGGCCGTTGAAAGGTACGGGAGACTTTTTCAAGAAAATTATCGTAACAAAGACCTCGATGAAACCATGGACTGACGAAAACGGGATACTGCACATCGGGTTGTACGATTTTCTGCTCAACGAAAAGTCTTTGGAGCTTTGACAAAGCCTTATAATTAACACAAAAGCGTCGGTTGTTCCGGCGCTTTTCTCATTTTAAGGAGGAATCAGTATTGGAGATAAAGATTAATAAGGAAATTCGAAATTATACGGAATCTATGTTTTTCGGACTGTCGATGAGGCAGTTCGTTTTTGCGATCATTGGTGTCGTGGTTGCAGTTCTGATGTATTTTCTGCTCCGTCCGTATTTGGGGACAGAAACACTCTCTTGGGTTTGCATGCTCGGCGCCGCACCGTTTGTGGCGATGGGTTTCATTACGTATAACGGTATGACCGCAGAACAGTTTGCGTGGACATGGATCAAGAGCAAGTTCATCGAACCTAAGAAAGTGAAGTTTGAGTGTGATACCTTTTACAATGAAACGATGCAGAAGCAGTCTTTTGCGAAATCTGCGAAGAAGGAGGGGAAAGCCCTATGATGAAATCACTCAAAAATATGCTCCGTCAGGAAAGGGAAGCGTATAAGGTTCCGAAGTCCGTTCACGACTATATTCCGATCACCGGCATTTATGAAGACGGCATTTTCAAGGTCGGAAATCGCTATACGAAGTCTTTTAAGTTTGAGGACATCAACTACCTCGTGGCGAGCCGTGAGGACAAAGAAACGATGTTTCTCGCTTACTCGGAACTTCTGAACTCCCTTGACAGCGGAGCTACGACTAAACTGACGATCAACAACAGAAAACTCAATCGCAATGAGTTTGAGCAAAACATTTTGATGCCGGAGCGTGACGATGACCTTTCTGTTTATCGAAAGGAATATAACGATATGCTCCGCGATAAGGCGGCTGACGCCAACGGCATCGTACAGGAGAAGTATATCACGATCTCGGTTTTCAAAAAGGACATTGAAGAAGCGCGAGCATATTTTTCGCGCGTTGGATCGGACCTTACAGCACATTTCGCCGCGTTGGGTTCAAAATACTCTGAACTCGACGCAACCGAAAGACTGCGTATCCTGCACGACTTTTACCGTCCGGGACAGGAAGTGTACTTCCGGTTCGATATGAAGGAAATGGCTCGCAAAGGTCACGATTTCAAGGACTATATTTGCCCGGACAGTATCGAACGCTTTGACGATTGCGTAAAGCTCGGCGATAAGTATATCCGCGTTCTCTTTATGAAGGATTATGCGGCGTATATCAAGGACAGCATGGTTTCCGAACTGACCGAACTCAACCGTAATCTGATGCTCTCTATCGACGTGATTCCGATCCCGACCGACGAGGCGGTACGAGAAGTCGAAAACAGACTTCTCGGCGTCGAGACAAACATCACAAATTGGCAGAGAAAGCAAAATCGGAACAACAACTTTTCTGCTGTCGTTCCGTATGATATGGAGCTTCAGCGCAAGGAAAGCAAAGAGTTTCTCGATGATCTGACTACCCGTGACCAGCGTATGATGTGCGCGACGATCACGCTCGTTCATGTAGCGGATACGAAAGAGCAGCTTGATTCGGATACGGAAGTTATGCTTTCTACTGCAAGACGTCATCTCTGTCAGCTCGCCGTTCTGAAGTTTCAGCAGATGGACGGGCTTAATACCGTTCTTCCTATCGGCTGCCGCAAAATCAATGTTTTAAGAACGCTGACAACCGAAAGTTTGGCGGTCTTTATGCCGTTTAAGGTTCAGGAGATCGGTCACGAACGCGGTATTTACTACGGGCAGAACGCAATTAGTAATAATATGATTATTGCCAACAGGCGGCATCTACTCAACGGAAACTCGTTCATCCTCGGCGTATCCGGTTCCGGTAAGTCCTTTGCCGGCAAGTGCGAGATCTCCAATCTTATGCTTGACGGTGATTCGGATATTATCATCATCGATCCGGAGCGTGAGTATGCTCCGCTTGTCAAGGCGCTCGGCGGCGAGATCATCGACATTTCCGCTACGAGTAAAAACCATATCAACGCTATGGATATGTCAAAGGATTACGGCGACGGCGAAGATCCGGTCATTCTGAAATCAGAGTTCATTTTGTCGCTCTGCGAACAGCTTATTGGGAGTCGTTTGCTTGGTGCAAAGGAAAAGTCACTAATCGACCGCTGCACAAAGATCGTTTACCGCAACTACAAGAAACGCGGATACAAAGGCGCCGTCCCCACGCTGAAAGAGTTCCGCGCCGAGTTGCTCAAACAGGAAGAGCCGGAAGCGCAAGACATCGCTCTTGCTATCGAGCTTTTCACGGACGGTTCGCTTGATACCTTTGCCAAGAAGACAAACGTGGATGTGGATAACCGCCTTATCTGCTACGACATTCTTGATCTCGGTAAACAGCTTTTGCCTATTGGTATGCTCGTCGTGCTTGACAGTATTCTGAATAGGATCACAAGCAACAGAGCCAAAGGCAAAAACACTTTCATTTTCATCGACGAGATCTATCTGTTGTTCCAGCACGAATACTCGGCAAACTTCCTGTTCACTCTTTGGAAGCGTGTGCGCAAATACGGCGCGTTCTGTACTGGTATTACGCAGAATGTGGACGACCTCTTGCAGAGCCATACGGCTCGCACGATGCTTGCCAACTCCGAGTTCGTTATCATGCTCAATCAGGCGTCCACCGACCGTATCAAGCTCGCGGAACTCCTCAATATTTCAGACACTCAGCTTTCCTATATCACCAACGTGGAAGCCGGTCGCGGATTGATGAAAGTGGGGTCTTCGCTTGTTCCTTTTGTAAACAAGTTTCCGAAGAATACAAAGCTATATAAACTGATGACAACGCGAATGGGAGAGGTCGGTTAAATAATACCCGTTAAGCTAACGGAGGTGATCTGTACTGAATGAAAAGCATATAAAAGGCGAAAAAACAACACGTGTTGTTGATAGAACTACAGCCCTTGCATCAAAGATGAAGCAAGGGTTTGAGCGCTCAAAGGATCAATTTCGAAGCGTTGTTGATGAAAGGCAAACCGCGCCGGAGGAATATGGACAGGACAAAATGAAAAACGCTTCGGAGGGTATTGCTTGTGATACGCTTGATGCTTCAAAGAAAGCAGTAAGAAAGACCTATGACGGCGGGAAAAGGCTTGTTGAGCAGATAAAACAAAAACGGCAGAACGCCGATAGTATCAAGCAGACTGCGAAGTCAACAGGGAAGCAGTCTTTCAAGACAATGAAGAAAAGCATTAAAACTGCCGGGGAATCTACTCACAAGAGTTTGAAAACAGCAGAAAACTCTGCTCGAACTACGATCAAAACGACCGCAAAGAGTAGCGAAATAGCGCTGAAGACAAGTAAAAAAGCTGCCAAAGCGAGTGCAAAGGCGGCTAAAAAATCAGCACAGGCCGCAAAGAAAGCTGCTGAAGCAGCGTCGAAAACCGCAAAAGCAGCAATCAAAGCGATGGTTGTAGCTGTTAAGGCGATTGCTGCGGGCTTAAAAAGCTTGATAGTGGCTATTGCAGCAGGCGGCTGGGTTGCGATCATAATAATCGTTGTGATAACTATGGTGGCATTAATCGTAGGGTCATGCTTTGGTATTTTTTACAGTTTTGGAGATTCTGATGATCTTACAATGCAAACTGCAATAAGAGATATCAACTCAGAATACCAAGCTAAAATAGAAGAGATAAAGAATTCGACACCATATGATTTGCTTGAACTGAAAGGCAGTAGGGCGAGGTGGCAGGAAGTCCTTGCGTTGTATGCAATTAAAACTGCGACTGATCCGGAAAACGCTCGAGAGGTCGCAACAATGGATGAAGACAAACTGGATATTCTGAAAAGTGTTTTCTGGGATATGCATGAGATCACGAATACTACTGAAACGAGGGCTGTTAAGGAGTACACCAAGAGTCTTGATGCGAACGGTGAAATTGTTGTAACTGAGACGGAAGTATCAAAAACAGTGCTTTGTATAACAGTCAAACATTTGAGCGTAGATGAAATGAAATCAAAGTACGGATTCAATGACAGTCAAAAAGCGCAGCTTGATGAGCTTCTCTCGGATGATAAGGCCAAACTTTGGAGCGGAGTTCTCTACGGTGCGGGGAATGATGATATTGTAACTGTTGCAAAAACACAACTTGGCAACATCGGTGGTCAACCGTACTGGAGCTGGTATGGATTTGAAAGCCGCGTTGAGTGGTGTTCCTGTTTCGTTTCGTGGTGTGCGAATGAATGCGGTTATATAGACGCCGGAGTGATACCGAAGTTTTCAGCTTGCCGGAATGCTGTAAAATGGTTTACAGAGCGCGGGCAATGGCAGGACAGGACTTATACACCTCAGCCGGGTGATATTGTTTTCTACGATTGGGATAACAGGGGCTCTGCCGGTGCGCAGGATGGTCTTGCAGATCATGTCGGCATTGTTGAAAAGGTTGTCGACGGAAAGATATTCGCGATAGAGGGAAACTTCGACGATCAGTGTACAGAAAGGACTTATCCTATCGGCCATTATGAGGTGCTTGGATTTGGTGTGCCGAATTATTAAGTGTGTATTTGGAGTTAAATGGGGTTTTGTGCAGTAGTAGTTTTAGCATTGACTAAATATGGAAAAGAGACCACATTTTTGGAGTAATCCATAAGTGTGGTCTCTTCTTATTTGAGTCGATTGTTAAAGATAAAAACTTATATAAAAACTACCGCTTTTTGTTATTGCGCTATTCGTAATTATAGTAATAGATTTGTTAATGTTTGGATAACTGCCTTAACTCGGCAAGCTCGGAATCGTTTTTTCGCTTAGCCACCATCTCTTTTCTGAACTTATTTGGTGTTGTCCCACTCATTTGTTTAAAAAATTTGCAAAAGTTTTGAGAAGACGAAAGACCGATTCGCGTAGCTATTTGCTCTCCATCCAACTCAGTGAAGCGTAGATAATATGTCGCTTCTTCGTATCTGCGATTTCGCAAATATTCATAAAACGTTGTTTTTAAGAACTCATGAAATAAGTTTTCTATCTGATTCTTATTAATGCGGAACATGGAATATAGAGATTCAAGTGTTTGTTTTTTGTCTAAGTTGGTATTGATATATGTTAGAAGCATCTTGAATTCACTGGAAATGGCTACTTTTACACAAGCATCATAAGGCTCTTCTATATAAAAATTATGGTATAAGCGTTCAAGAATATTAATTATATCTATAAAGTAAGAGCGCGCACGACAAGACCAGTACCAATCGGTTTGTTCTTCAAGATTCTTGGTTAGTTTATTAAACGAATACTCTATCTTTTCTAATGCGTCCTTGCTGAGGTATATACATATTTTGCTAATGTCGTCTGTAAGGAATGGAGATAATTGGAAAAACGCGTGTTGCTGACATAGGTGTTCATAATGGCTGCTGCGTATTGTGCTTATGAGCATGTTTACGTTTAAAAAGCGAGGGTCAAATTTAATTATCTTTACATCAAAGCAATTATTTGAAAGAATGCTTATAGTTTTTCTTTCGTCTAAACATAGCACTGCCGGGGCAAGTATATAACAATCTGTGTTATTAATTTGTAAAGTAATGCTCCCGTTTTTTATTATGACAATACTAAAACAGTCGTTTGATAAATATTCAAGATCGAACCTGGATAAGTAGTGTGTTTCAACTAGTACAGTACGGGTTACATCTAATTTGTTAATTGTTCCAACAAACATATTCCTGTACTTCCTCGATTGATTATGTGCCGATTGGATACAAGAATATTATATGTTGTAATAATAGCTTTATAAATACAGTTGACGTGTTATGAGATTATTGGAAACAAAGTATAATCATTTGGAAACAAACAAAAGCAACGAGTCCGATAATACACATATTAGTGCCGATTGGAAAACATACGGATAATCTATATGGTATCATTAGATTGTAAAAGAGAAAAAGGGAGTTATTGGTATTTGAGAGGTCGTTTTAATGTCGATTAACAACCGGCAAAGAATTCATAGTATTTGGCATTTTGGTAAAAAGCATATCCCAATGTTCGCTGTTGCGGAAATCTGCATATTAGTTTCTTATGCCGTGTCAATATTACTGCCGCTTAACCTAACTAGGTTAACCGATGAGGTTTTGTATGGTGGTAAATATGATTTATTACCTTATGTGATTCGGGATTATTTACTCTTATTCTCAACAGCGACCGTATTTAATTTAGTATATGCTTTTGTATGGCAGTATTTGAATAATCATTATGTTCTAGATATCAAGAACATAATTTTCGAAAAGATTATACATGCCAAGGCTTCGTTCTTATCAAGTATGAATAGCGGAGACATGATGGATAGAATTGATGGCGATGCAGATCAGTTTATCCATGTCGTTCAACGGAATTTGTTTCATTTCTCTAATTCTGTAATTATGTGCATGGGAATAGTGATTCTTGTTGCACGATTAAACATTACAGTATCAATTATGCTTGTTGTCGCAGCATCTCTTCCGATATTTATTACGAAATATTTTGGAAGGATTACTGAAAAGTATTCCAAAGAATCTCGCAAAGTATCGGGGAAAATGACCGGAAAAGTATATGAGATAATAAAAGGGATTAGAGAAATAAAACTGTTTCAGTCAGAGGGGTTTGCATATAAAAGAATCTTTAAACCTCTTAAACACTTAATAGTATTAGGTAACAAAAAACGTATTGTTGATTTTCGAGTGAACAAACTGATCCGTTTAGTAAACCTATTTGCATCTGTTATTATTTATGGCTTTTCTATGTATTTGGTTGCAAACGGCAAATTAACGATTGGGGTTTTTATTTCAATCACTGAGTATATTGCTCTTTTACATAGAAAGTTTAATTGGATGCTGAAGATCTATCTTGATTGGTTTAATCGAAAAGCAAGTATTGACCGTGTTAATGAAGTGTTGGGTTTGGAAGGTGAGGCATATCAAGGGATGGAGATACCAAATATAGATAGCGTTGAATTCCAAAATGTATGTTTTTCATATAATAACGGCAAAAAAGTGCTGAATAATTGCAGTTTTATCATAAATAAAGGAGAAAAAGTCGGAATAGTCGGAAAAAGCGGAACTGGAAAGACGACGATCGTTTCTTTGCTGTTAGAGTTATTTGCGGTCGAGGATGGCTTAATACTAATCAACGGCATTCCTATTTCAGAGATCAATCCGACATCGCTTCGAAACAGCATAGGAGTTGTTTCTCAGGAAATTATAATTTTTGATGGTACCATTAGATACAATTTGTGCTTGGGTAATAATTATTCTGATAACGAATTATATCACGCGCTCGATATGGTGGGGCTAACAGAAATAATAAGGAAACTGCCTGAAGGGATAGATACAGTAATCAGTCCAGCAACGAACGACTTATCCGGTGGCCAAAAACAACGGATAATGATTGCAAGAATACTGCTTAAAAAACCGGATTTAATTGTTTTGGATGAAGCAACTTCGGCTTTGGACATCGAAACGGAAAAGAACATAATAGAATTCTTGTCTGGTTTTTCTGAGAATACAACAATGCTAATCATATCTCATAGATTTGAAGCAATTAGGGATTGCGAGAGGATCATGGTTTTAGATGGGCATGGAATTGTGGATGTAGGTACTCACGATGAGCTTTTAGAGACATCGCCGGTTTATTGCGAATTATTTGGGTAGTGTATTAGAGATTTTAAATATGAAGAATAGATTATATGTACTTCAAAACATAAAAAAATATACATTACCATTGAAAGGACCAATAATAGGGTTAGTTTTAGTTAGTTTGAGCATAATACCCACCTCGCTTTTGTCGCCAAAGCTTTTTCAAATACTTATTGACGATGTTATGCGTGACGGACAGCATAAAAGCTTCATTATTGTTGTCGGCGGGTTAATGGGCGTATATTTGTTGAAGTTGGTTATTGATTTGGTATCGCTTGTTTTGAGCAACAGATTACTAAACAGTTTTTCATATAAAATACGAAAAGATGTTTTTAAGAGACTTAGTGGAGCGCCGTTTTCTTTCATTGAAAAGAAAGAGGTCGGTGAGCTAAAAATGCGAATATTGGACGACGTTGATTCATTAGGTAGTTTCATTAAAGAACAGGTGGTTGATTATATTTCACATGTTTTTATGGCTGTTGCAACTATATGTCTGTCGATTCGGATCAGCGTAAGCATGACGATGTATTGCGCTTCTATTATTCCAATTGTTTTTCTTATAAACTATTATATCGGAGCTGGCACAAAAAAAGTGAATGAAGAAATACGAGTTGTGAGTAGTGAGTATTATTCGTCAACTTATAATTCATTACAGTTTTGGAGAGAGATAAAAGCACAGAATTCTGAAAAGGTTTTTATAGAGCGGTTTAAAGGATACAGAAATACTCTTGCTAAACTGGGGATTAAGTCTATTCGTTTTTGGGCTTATAGAGAGGTGTTTAACGATTTTAAATCGAATTATCTAACAAAGGTTTTTGTTTATATTATCGGTGCTTATTTTGTAATTAAACAAGAGATCTCCGTTGGAGTACTGATTATGTTTTCTGAGTATTTCTCTTTGTTGTTTTCTTCACTTGATGGTTTGAATTCAAAGAGAGTGGCGCTTAAAACGAATTCTCCATATTATGAAAGGATCTTCGAGACCTTTTCTTTTCCGGATGAAGCAGAAGGGAAAACAGACATATGTGGATTTAATGATGGAATAAGCGTAAAAAACATCAGTTTTTCATATATTGAAGGACACCCAGTGCTGAAGAATATGAGTTTTGAAATAAAGAAAGGCGATCATATAGCAGTAGTTGGGAAAACAGGTTGCGGGAAGACAACGCTTGCTAAACTGCTAGTTGGCCTTTATAAGACGGACTCAGGGGAAATATCGTTTGATGGGGTCGATATAGAACAAATTGGCAAAAAGAGCTTGTATAACTTGATTGGAATGGTTATGCAAGATAACTATCTATTTAATATGTCTATACGCGATAATCTTTTACTCGCAAACGAGGACGCTTCAGAAGTTGATTTGGTGGAGGCATGTAAGAAAGCAAATATATATGATTATATTATGAGTTTACCAGATGGATTTGATACTGAAATAGGCGAACGGGGGGTAAAACTGTCCGGAGGACAAAAGCAACGAATCTCCATAGCGGCGGCTTTACTCAAAAACCCGAAGATCCTAATCCTCGATGAAGCAACCAGTTCGTTGGACAAACTATCCGAAGGAGCGATAAACGATGCAATTAATAACATATCTGAGGAAGTGACCGTTATTGCTATAACGCATAAGCCGGCTACGGCACTAAAAGCCGAAAAGGTTGTTGTTATAGAGGATGGAGAAATAACAGCTATCGGCACACATAACGAATTATTAAATAAAAACAAATTCTACAATTCATTGATGGAGGCGTCAAATAATGAAAAATGAAACCGAGTTTATTCTAGAATTGTGCAAATGGAAAAATGCTAATACTGATGTGCTGAATGGATTAATGAATGAGAAGTTGGATTATCCGTACATTCTCGGACAACTGCTGTTCAATCGGGTTGGTGCGATGGCTTACATAGCTCTATTGAATAATCAGCTCCTTCATAGAGTGAATCGGGAATTCCGAAACACATTAAAAGCTATATATGAGTACAACCTTAATAAAACAAATAGTTTTATTGAAGCTATAGGTTCGTTAAAGCCTTTATTCGCACAGTTTAAGTTCCCATATGCTTTTTTGAAGGGAGCGTATTTGGTGGAGCTATATGATAGAGGGTTAAGGACTTCAAATGACATAGATATACTAATTGCTCCACAAAGCATAACAGATTTATCAAATATTCTGAAGGAATCTGGGTTTGAACAAGGGAGTGTTAGAAATGAAGTGTTTGTCCCGGCTGACAGGAAAGAAATAATATCTTCCCGCATGAATCGCGGGGAAATAGTGCCTTTTGTGAAAGAATTGAATTTGCCAGGTATGAAGTTCCTTGAAATTGATGTTAATTTTAGTTTGGGATTCCGCCCGGGCATAGATGAAGAGGTTGTTAATGATTTACTTAATCGGACACAACCGTTAATTCAAAAGACAATATTGACGTTGGATAGAGAGGATTTCTTAATTCATTTGTGCGCTCATCTTTTCAAAGAGGCGACAGTAATGAGTTGGGTCGAGATGAGTCGTGACATATCTCTGTATAAGTACTGCGATATAGGATTATTTGTGCATGAATTTATGGATGCGAAATTTACGGTTTCACTAATTCAGAGAATAAATGATATGGGCTTAAATAAAGAGTGCTACTTTGCGCTCAATTATTACAAAGAGTTATTTGATATAAGAAGGGATGAATTGGATGAGGTGTTGGCTGCGATTAAGCCTTCCGACACATCATTTATGACGCAGGTGTTGGAGCCGCAAACCGGAAAACTGTATTCTTATGATATGGATTATAAAGAATGGGTATTCTGCAGTAATAGGAGGGGACAGCTATATGAAGCTAGAGATGGTAAATAATGATTATCCCGGGAAACTGATCACTTTTTGCGGCTTGGATGGCTGTGGAAAGACAACACAAATAAAGCGTCTGGCTAAATGGTTAGAAGAAAAAGGAAGTAAGGTTTATCTCACAAAGCAACCAACAGACGTTGTCAGAGAATCTATAATCTTTAGGGCATTTATGGATTCGCCAGATCATGAGGATTATGACTATAGAGCATTATCCCTTCTTTGCGCTTCTGATCGTGTGCAACATACCAGTCGGATTATTTCTCAGAAACTCAAGGAGGGCTACATAGTAATAAGCGATAGGTACTTTTATTCCTGCTTAGCGAACCTGATTGCCAGAGGGTATAAGAGTGATATGTGGATATATGAGATTGCCAAATCAATAATTAAACCTGACATTTCATTCTTCCTAAATATCTCTGTAAACGAGGCAATAAATAGGGTTAGAAAGAGACCGGAGGAAAAGGAAAGATATATCGATGTAGAGTTACAGAATAGATTGCACGATTTGTATTTAGATATTGCTCAAGAAAACCAAGGCGTTGTTATATCAACAGCATTATCTGAAGATGATTGTTTCAAAAGAATATTATCCGAGTTTGAAAGAATAACTGGTTCAGATGTCGGAGCCTATTGCTTGTTGAACTAAAATAACGCCCAAAGCAAACATCTGTCTATTTGCGTTTGCTTAATTGAGTAAGTTGTTGGATTATTTGCCAATAGTATAAAAAGGGGAGAACTATGATTAGAGATTTAGTAGACAAGATACTAAAAGAAAAAAGCTTTTGCGAGAATATTGTGCCCGAACTTAGACTTAATAGAGATCTGGGACTTGATAGTCTGAATTTGGTGGAGTTAATAGTTAGGTTGGAAGAGCAATTTAACATTGTAATAAATGAGAGCGATTTGACCCCTTCTAATCTTCAAACCGTGGGAAATGTTTACTCTTTGGTTGAAAAGTATATGGAGGGATAAAATGTTATACGAATATTTGAAAAAAAGAATGCTTCAGCATCCAAACCAGATTATTTCAAATGATAAAGAACGCATTACATATAGCGAATTACTTGAGTATGCAGAGTATTTTGGGGAAAAACTAACAAAAAATAAGTACGGGTTACTGTTTGATTCTGATTTTGATACAGCAAAAGCTTTATTGGCTTGCTTATACGCGAATAAAACGGCTGTGCCGTTATCAAAAAGGTACGGCAAAACACATGTACGAGGAATAATTGACGCTGTAAAACTATCGTATTTGATAACAGAAGATGGGGTGCAAAAGATTTCTGGCGAGCCAAACGAACCTGAAGATTTATCTGATGTAGCGTTGATAATGTGTACATCGGGTACTACAGGTAAACCTAAAGGAGCGATGATAACATATAGCAATTTGCTCACTAATCTGACGGATATATTGCAGTACTTCGAGATTGATTGTTTTGATCACATCTTGATTGCACGTCCAATATACCATTGTGCTGTTTTAACGGGAGAATTCTTAGCCTCTCTTTCAAAAGGTTTGCGTATCACTTTTATGTCAGAAGGGTTTGTTCCGGATAAGATATTGCAAAAAGCCAAACAAGTCGGCGTTACAACTTTATGCGGCACGCCTACACTAATGTATTATTTATCAAAAATAAATCTTAGGGTTAAGAATCCGCTTAAGTTGAAGAGTATTGTCATAAGTGGAGAGTGCATAACGCGTCCTGTTGCGCAGGTCATACGAAGAGCTTTTCCTGATGCAAATATTTATTCTGTTTATGGATTAACTGAGGCAAGTCCTAGGGTTTCTTATCTAACACCGAAGGAATTTGACGATTATCCAACTTCTGTTGGCCTTCCACTTTCATCATTGAAAGCAAAGATTGTTGATAATGAACTGTTAGTATCCGGGAAAAGTATAATGCGAGGATACTATAACAATCCTGAAACAACAAGTGGTGTTAAAAAGGATGGGTGGTTGTGTACGGGTGATATTGCTGAAATAGATGAGCAGGGGCGGATATATATTAAGGGCCGTAAAGATAATATGATTATCCGAGCAGGGATGAATATATATCCACAGGAGATTGAAAGTGTCCTTAAGGATAACAAAAGCATAATTGATGTTTTAGCATATGGGGTTAGGGGCGACACTGTGGGCGAAAGAATAGCCATAAAAGTTGTTACTAAATTGAGCAAAAAAGAAGTGTATGATATTTGCAAGCAAAAGCTGCCCGGTTATAAGTTGCCGGATGTGATTAGTATAGTTGATAGTCTTCCCAGAAACGCGTCAGGTAAGGTGATTAGAAATGCGAAAAGAAATTGAAGAAGAATTCAAATATCTGGTACCACGCGAACAGTATCAAATGCTATTATCAAAATGCATTGAACGATACCCTTTTATTAGATACGGTCTGCAGGTTAACTATTATTACGATACGGAGGATGGCACGCTTAATAAAGCTAAAACTACTGTACGTATTCGTCAGCAAAACGAGAAGATGAGTTTGCAGATCAAAAAACACATTAAATCTAATAATGGTTTAAGCACAAGTGACGAGTATTGTAAAAGAATAAATATGTTGCCTTACGCATTAAGAATACCTAATGTTCCATATAATCTGTATATGCGAGGTGTATTAATAACTGAAAGGAAAACGTTTTCTTTTGGTAAGAATAGTTTTATTTGTTTTGACAGTAATACTTATCTTGGGACCTGTGACTATGAGGTGGAAATCGAAGTTGATAAAGCCGACAAAAATGATGTTCTTGCGGTTATTAAGTATCTTAAAATAGATAAAAAACCAATAGAAAGCAAAAGTGAGCGGTTTTTTGATAGGCTGACAACAATCAACAATAAAAAAACCGACACGGTAGTGATGAAATGTCTATAGAGAGGGTGGATTATGCAGTTTGGAGCGGAGTATTATATTGGATTAAGTTTTTTTTATGCGGTATTAAGTATTTTGAGAATCAAACTTGTTTTCCATAATAATATCAAATATAATCCAAAAGCGTTAAATGGATAGGGGTTATATACTCTATTGTATTAGTGATGGACTGCCTATCAATTAGGTGTATGTAAATGATGGTAGTTTGGCGTACCGACAAATCATAGGGATGGTCTAATTAAAAGCGGAAGTACAATTTATTCTAGGAGAATGATTATGAGCAGAGTGGCTTTAATTGGAGATAATTCTATTGGATATATTAATAAATTACTTGATATTTGGAACAATGGTGATTGCGCGGTGATGATTGATTGGCGCATTCCGGTTGATACAGCAATAGAAATGATGAAAGAAGCCGATGTGCGAAAGTGTTATATTGAAAGTTGCGTGTATCATGCAGTCTGGGTGAATAAGTGTGATTCATTAGTAATTGAGTGTTATGAGAAAATCAACTCTAAAGCAGCAGCCGTGCCGTTTTACATATATGAAAGATTCAAAGACAATCACAGTGAAGAGGAGGCATTAGTAATATATAGTTCCGGTACAACGGGCAAATCAAAAGGCATAATCTTATCGCATTACGCGATTAATAAAAATGCAGAAGCAATTATCGAATATATGAACCCTATCCAAAATGATTGTATATATATATGCAAAACACTATCGCATTCCTCAACTCTAGTGGGCGAGCTGTTGGTCGCACTAAAATCAAAGATGAGGCTTATAGTTGCTCCTGTAATTGTGCCACCACGATATGTTTTAAACAGTATTAATAAGTTCGGCGTTACCATTCTTTGTGTCAATCCCACTTTATTATCTATGTACACAACAGCGTGTAACCAAAGAGAATACGGGCTGTCGACTCTGAGGACAATTTACGTAAGCGGATCGGTTTTAGATGATAAAACATATATGAACGCGCATGCTGTATTTTCGCCAATTCCTATTTATAATGTTTATGGTCTTTCGGAATTGGGGCCTAGAGTATCTGCGCAAACAGTTAATTGCTGCAAGAGTAACTCTGTGGGAAAGCCGCTTAATGGCATTGATATTCGGATAATTACTGAACGGGGGGCAGTTGCGCTAAATGGAGAATGTGGGGTTATACACGTAAACACGCCGTGCCAATTTAGGGGATATATTACTGGTGAGCAGAAGCATAAATCTCTGTTTAATGGCTGGTATAATACCGGTGATATTGGATACATTGATGAATTTGAAGAATTGCATATTGTTTGCAGATTGGATGATGTAATAATAATTGATTCTCACAAAGTGTACCCAGGCGATATAGAAAGACAGATTCTTAAGTACGCTAAGGTGAAAGAGTGTATTGTTGTAGGCATGGGATCATATATTGGGTGTTTATATACTAATGATAAAGAAATTGACAAAAGCGCTGTTAATAGAGCATTAAAGCGTGTTCTACTACCATATGAGATTCCGAAAGTATTTATTAAAAGTGATTATATACCGAAAAATAGAAATGGAAAGAATGCGATTTGTGAAATTAATTCGCTAATTGAAAAATGGATTAATTCGGGTGAAGTGTAATGTCAAAAGATAAGATTAAAAAAATGATTTGTGAGATGCTATTGAATATGTTTTGGGTTGTGGATTTTGATGCCTATAGTATTGAATACGCTGATTTGATAGATGATTTGGGTATAGATTCTATCACATTTATCTCACTTATTATTGCAATTGAGTCAGAATTTGGGATTCATATTCCGGATGAGGAGTTGGTACTAGATAATTTTAGAAATGTGGAAAGTGTTGTGCGTATTGTCGAATGTGAATTAAATGGAGGGACAATTAATGAATAAGTTGGAAAGTATGCTGAATTATGCTAGTGAACATAACACTTTCTATAAAAACAATCAAGTATGCCATAATTGTAGTACTAATAGTATTCACAATTACAAGGTTGTCGAAAAAGATACGCTACAGAACAAAAAATTCTTGCTATTGTCAAATGATTATAAGGAAAAAGCATTCGATACACTTATACGGCGTACGACATCAGGTTCGTCTGGCATGCCAGTAGATGTTTATTGGAATAAAGAAGATTATACTAGATCTGTAGTATCGCTTTGGAGATTTAGAAAAAAATACTATAATATCTCACCCACTTCAAAACAAGTGAACTTTACTTTTAATCAATTCCAAATAGACCACCATATTAAAGGGCTAGAGTATTTTTTGAATAATAATATATTATCGTTTAGTAGATCAAGCTTTTTAGATAATAAAGATTATGACATATTCTATACTATGATTATTAACTTCCAACCAGAATGGATGTACATACAACCATTTGTATTGGATAGTATTGTTATGTATTTACAGCGGAATAATCTTTCTCTACCTGATAGCATTAGATACATTGAATGTGTTGGGGAGATTTTAACGCCAGGCATCAGAAGAAAAGCAGAGCAGTATTTGAGATTGCCAATTACCAATATGTATGGATCCGAAGAAATGAACGGTATTGCTATTGAATGCCCGTACAAAAGAATGCATATATTAGAAGATAATGTATATGTTGAGTGCAAGACTAAAAGCGGCCTGCGCGAAACAGGTGAAGGTGAAATAATACTGACAAATCTGAATAATCACGCAATGCCTTTAATTAGATACGCGCAAGGTGACATAGTAAACATTGAAAAAGGATCAACTTGTACGTGTGGTTGCAAATCTAAATATATAAGTATTATTAAAGGTCGACAACAAGATTCATTTATGGCTGCGGGATACATTGTTAATAGTTATATTCTTGTCGAGGTAATTGCAAGTCTCAATAATATTCTTGGTGGTCCTATCCTGCACTTTAAGTATATCTATAACACGAATAATAATGAATTGATTGTTAATATTGTGTTGTCTCCAGAATTTAGAGCGTGGGAAAGCGAAATAAAGAAAACTCTAATTGAATTATTAAGGAAAGAAAACGTTCGCGGGATAAGAATAGGTGTAAAGGTTCTGGAAAATATCAACCAAATGCCCAATTCGAAATTTAAGGTTTTAGAGATTATCTAATTTTATAAAAGTGCGTTCTGACAATTGTAATATGATTATATTATTTGTCTGAATAATCAAACCATATAATCTTTATAAGTAGGAGGGAAAAGTGGGTAAAAGCATATTTGGTGTAACATTTATTCATAGGAATTGTTACTATTATTATGACGCTAACATGAATACTATCATAAAGACTGACAAGTGCTTATATGAAGAAATTAAAGAATCATCTGTAAGTGATAATTGTTCGCATTCGAGAGACTATCTGTCGCTTGCAAGAAAAGGGTATTTTCAATGCAGTCATATTAATAGGATTGAGTTTGGGAGTATTTGTGATTTAAAATCACAGTGTGAAAATAATATAGTTCATTTAGTTTTGCAAACAACCCAAAAATGCAACTTTAAATGCCGATATTGTGCTTTTGCGGGTGACGGTACATTTGAGCGAAAACATAGTAATAAGATGATGGATTATAAAGTCGCGATAGAATCAATCGATTTCTTATTTGATCATAGCAGAGATAGTAAAGAGGTGCTTGTGTCTTTTTATGGCGGTGAACCATTATTAGAATATGATTTAATTAAAAAATGCATATGCTACTGCGAACAAAAGTTTATTACGAAAAAATGTAATTTTGCGGTAACTACTAATGGGTCTCTATTAACAGAAAGAATTGTAGATTTTTTTGCAGAACACCTGGTCCAATTGGATGTTAGTTTAGATGGGCCATCGCATATACAGAACTTTTTTAGAAGATATGCAACAAACGGAAAGGGAACTTTCGATATTGTGTTTAAGAATGTTACTGCGATACGGAATAAACACCCAGAATACTACAAGCGTTTTGTTTATTTTCACCCTGTAATTAATCCTAATACTGATGTTGACAGCATTATTACTTTTTTTAAAGAGCAACTTGAAACGGATGATACTCACATTAAGTTGTCAAATATTAATACCTCTGGTCTGAATATTATTTTTGATGAAAGTGGTCGTAATCGTAATAGCTTTAATAAGCGTATTCGCCCAAAAGAATTGGAGTCTAAGTTTTCTGATACATTTAAAAAAGAATACATGGATAAAAGCGCTTTGCCGACAGTATATCATCACGGTGGTCCATGTGTTCCGGGAGCAAAAAAAATGTTTGTTAGTGTTGATGGAGTTTTCTATCCTTGCGAAAAAGTTAATGAACGATATGGCGCAAACATTATTGGTAGTATCAAGACAGGCTTTGACTACTCTAACATTTATAAGATTTATAATATCGGTATGCTCACGGAGGAGGAATGTAAGTATTGTTGGTGTATTAGATACTGCAAAATGTGCATAGCGGATATTGAGGGGAGTAGTACTGAGCAAATTATCAAGAATAAAAGGACAGTTTGCGAGTATCAAAAAAAAGAAATAATCAAAATTATGAAGCAAGCTATAGATGCGAGAAATGAAATAGTAAAGAATAATGTGAATCCTTAGGTCTAAGGATTCAATAAATAGAATGGATATATGAAGGGGCTATTATATGAAAGCATTTTTGCTATCAAATCCATATATTGAAGACTGTTTAAAGGATCATTTTAATATCTATATAAACCAAGAAATTAATTCTCTATATTTGCTTAATGAAAATCATAAAGATGATTTGCATAACAGAATAACCAATGGCACTCAATATAAGATAATATATGTTTCTGCTATCGAATACATACTTGGTAACAAGGACATAGCTTTATATGTAGTCTTTTGTGATGATCTATCCGAAAAATCCATAAGCGAACTAGAGAATACAGCTATAAAAAGTGAAAAAATAATCCATGTTTTTTCTAATGGACAGAGCCATAATGCGATTAGTGAATGCTTTAATAAAGCGGAAATTGAAATCATTGATACTGAGCCTTTTTCATGTTGTAATAATGAGGATTTATCTTTTCCGATTTATAAAACTAAGCCAATAATTATGATTTGCGGATTATCACCGGTAAATATGCAGCCAAAACTCGAATTATTATTAATTGAGTATTTCCAAAAAAAACAAATCAAATTCGATTTACTATCATATTATTTGCCGTTTGTTGAGAATAGAATTAAGTGTTCATTTCTGGACTGTAACAATATCGCAGATCTAATATCTGAATTACAAGATAATAATAATATGCTTATTGTTGTCTCATTACCTGCAGATTTTGCAGTGAGTTCTCCGCAAGATGATTATTATATTAATTGCTTGATAAACAGAATTAGGCCAGATTACACTATCTGCTGTGTGAATAACTATAATAAACTGATTGATAGGATATGCGATATCAAAGTGTGGTTTAATTACAAATACAATCTAAAGATTGATTCGTTTTTTGTATCTGATTACACTGCTAATCGAATTGAATACTATGGCGAGAATCGACCATTGCATGCGCATATGTGTGATAGCGCAAATTGCTCAATAATCTTTAGCGATTCTAATGATTCGGCTAGTAAGATAATTGAAGATATGATGTTAAAAATAACGCTCCCAGATTGTGTTGAGATTATTTGATTATAGATAAAAAAGTAGGAGAGAGAAAGGAGGCAATATGAATTTTATAGCGGACAATAACAGCATTGGGTTCAAGAATAGCCCCGTAGATAAATCTTCGTGTGGAGATCGGTCATCTTGCGGCAGTAATGTTGATGTCAAAAGGGCTCATGCGTCAAAGGAAAAGGAAAGCAATTCAGCGGGCGCAACTTGTAATAGTTAAATAAGCTAATATCCAAAACTCTTGCAACAAATCCTCTCCTACTTTTTTTATAGAATTAAGTGCATGAAACGAAATGGTAAAGGAGTAATTGCCTGAAAAATGAAACGACTTAAGTACTTGCTTTTGCATATGCCTGGGAATACAACTACATTCAATGATATTTATAATGGAGAAATGGATGTAATTCTTGACGCGGGAGAAGGGGCAAAACCAGAAAGACAGTATAGCCCAGTGTATTGGCATGGGGAATATTCATGCGAGATAGAAGTGTCAAATAAATTGGCTAAAGATAAACCAACTCTGACATGGAGCATACCTATTGATAATTTGGGCATAAAAATAACCAATGCCGTAGCAGCGGATTATTGTTTGCGCGAATTCGCGCCATATATTGATGCTCTCAACTCTGCGCATTTTAATAGTTCACGATCAGATAAAGAAAATGGAAAATTCATTCTGCATCGCCCGGGACCGGAAGTTCTTATACGCAATTCATCATATTTTGCCGTTTGTCCGCAAAAAGACTATGAATATGGGCACGGGAAAACAGTATATCAAATTGATGATGGCGCAATTCGCAAACCCATGTTATGCTTGTGTGTAAAGTTGCAAGTCCAACTTCCGCATAAAAACATTCGTAAAGTCATTCAAATGTTATGCAGTGATTTACCTAAAGCCGTAGATTGTTTTGTTGCAGAGTTTAATAAAGAAAAGTTATTCGAAGCATATGCGCTTTTTGAAAAGCAATCGCATATACGAGCTTGGTTAAAACGCAGTGAGTATTGTGCTTTTTTGGCAAATGGCAGCGTTCTTCCGCGTAAAAACGGTGGTGATTTACCACTCGATAACGCCATCCCTTTTAAATCAACACCTGAAGCTGAAATCGTAGTTTGTGGCGTCCGTGGGATGGCGTTCAAAAGAGGAATAACAGTTATTACGGGTGGCGGATACTCTGGAAAAACGACATTGTTAGATACTATTTCCGCAGGTATTTATAATCATATCCTTGGAGACGGACGTGAGCTTTGTATTACTGATGATAGCGCAGTTACTATATCGTCAGAAGATGGACGCAGCGCGAAACATATTAACATAACGCCATTTGTAAGATGGTTACCAATCGGAGAGGCGGATGACTTCTCGACCGAGCACGCATCTGGATCAATATCGCAGGCGATTAATATTATGGAGGCAGTTGATAATAATTCCAAACTATTACTCATTGATGAGGATAGAAGTGCCACGAATTTTATGATTCGTGACTGTAAGATGAAAAGGCTTATCGAGAAGGAACCTATTATTCCTTTTACTGATAGAATTAATGAACTGTATAGAGCCAAAGGTGTCTCAACAATTATCGTCATCGGAGGCAGTGGCGAATACCTTTCGGTTGCAGACAAAATATATATGATGGAGGATTATTTGATAAATGATGTGACTGAAAAGGCTAAAAAGATATGTGGGGCTCGCGGCACAAATGTAGCATCTCTCCAGTCATCAAACTGGATGCAGCGTAGGATTCTTCTAGCGGACAACTTCTCGTCATATCCAAAAGGGAGTGGAAAAGAGAAACTTGTGGTATCTTACACAGGATTTATATCAATTGGGGATGAAATGATTGACATACGAGGGTTAAACAATATCGTTTCAAACGGACAGATTAATGCGCTTGGGTATATGCTTAGATATCTGGAAGCACACAATAGTAACCGAATAATACCACTCAGTAATCGCATAAATGAATTGTTCGATATGATAGAGGAAGAGGGACTGGATTCTGTTTTTTCAAACTATTTTACAACTACTGAACGTTTTATGGACTTGCCGCGAAAATGCGAACTAAAGGCGGTTATTAACCGTATGAGGGGAATTACCATTAAAACAGGTGATGTGATTAATGGAGATTATAAAAAAAACGGTAAAGACAGAAATATATCTTACCAAATTACTGTTTAAAACAGATGCCTATATGGCTACAGTTTTTTGGGTGATGCGTTGTGCGCAATATGCAATCCCGATTATTGACGCATGGCTATGGAAACAAATAATAGATGAAATGGCACGATTATTTCGATCAAGACAGATGGATTATGCTATTTGGATTTATCTTGTTATTATACTATCACTTCAAGTTTTATCTTCTGTTATTACTCAATTCAGTTCTGCGATTTACGATAGGATTAATCGAAAGGCGACTATAAATATGGATATGGCCATCATGGAAAAAATGGCACATATCGATACATCCTTTTTTGACAATCCAAATAATTCGGATAAACTTGACGCGGCACGAACAAGTGAGAGCTATATTACCGGAAATATGTGTTGGGCGGCCGATATAATTATTCAAATTGGCGCATTTGTTTCAGGAGTAATCTTATTCTTATCATATGGTTTAGTGTACGGAGTGGTTTATATTGCAACATATATCCCTGGGGCTGTTATTTCATATCGACAAAAATTGAAGATGGATCAGTGGTCGATTGACAAAATACCCGAAACGCGAAGAAAGAACTATTATAAATCACTTTTGATTGGAGACTATGCGGCTAAAGACTTGCGCATTTATAACCTTGCTGGGTATTTTAAACAAAAATATAACGAGGTATGGTGCGAAATCCGTAATGAGCGCTCAAAACTTTTTACTAAAGGTGCAGTAATATCTTTTTTGGCATCACTTCTTACCTACGGAGGCCTAGTTACGGTTATTCTTCTATCGGTTCGCTCGGTATTGCATGGGGATATGGCAATAGGTACACTTGCCATATATATAGGATTAGCAAAAACATCTGGCGAAAGTTTTAGTGCAATTATTGAGGGGATTGCCTGCCAAATCGAAATTGATGTGCCTCACGTTATTCAATTTATTGATTTTCTGAAATATGAGAATATGATTAAGGATGATGGAACGGAATTTGGCCCGATTTTTCCGGAAATCGAATTTCGCGGTGTTTGGTTCAAATACCCAGGTAGCGAGGAGTATACACTAAAAAACATATGTTTCAAAATTAAAAAAGGGGAGAAAATAGCGCTTGTAGGTATCAATGGGGCAGGAAAAACAACTTTGATTAAACTTTTATTGCGGTTTTATGAACCTGATTCTGGCGAGATTCTTGTTGATGGAAAGAGTCTCAACAATTATCCGCTCCATGAATTACATAAACTGTTCAGTGTGTGTTTCCAGGATGTTACTCGTTATTCTTTAACACTTCGAGAGAATATAGCTATATCTGATATTGACAGAAGAGAAGATGATGATGCTATCAAAAATGCGGCTGGTGCATCAGGGGCAGACAGTATTATTAACAGTGCACCAATTGGCCTTGAAACTGATATGACTAGAAAGTTCAATGATAATGGGATTGAGATGTCTGGCGGGCAGTGGCAGAAAATTGCAATCGCACGTACTTTTTTTCGAGAAGCACAGTTTATTATACTTGACGAACCATCCTCATCTCTTGATCCAGAGGCGGAGGATTATATTTTTTCCTCTTTCAAACGGTTGTGCCGAGATAAAGGCGGACTTCTCGTTTCGCACAGACTATCAAGTATTATTATGGTCGATAAGATTGTTTTGATTGATAATGGAGCTGTTATTGAATCCGGAACTCACGCGGAATTGATGAGCAGAAACGGCAAATATGCAGAAATGTACCGTATGCAATCAGAGAAATATACGGGAGGAGTTAGTATTGAGTAAGATAAGAGAATACTTAATAAGTATTCGATACGCTTCGAGAATTATCTTTGCTGCTTCAAAGAAATACTATGTATTAAAACTGCTATTGTCGCTTGTTTCGGCAGGACTTCCGTATATTCCAATACTTCTTTGGCGTGAGCTTTTAAACGCGCTTGTTGAAACCATTAGTGGTAGTATCGCGCCTTCTTTACATAGAATTTGGTTATTAGCTATTCTATACTGCGCGGTTATGCTTTTTCAGAATCTTGTTGATAGTGTATCTAATTATATATCATTTAAATACAATGATGCCATCAATTACTATCTTGATAATGTGATGATAGATAAAGTCTCGTCAATTGATCTCGCTTTCTTTGATTCGAGCGACCTAAAGGATAGACTCGATAATTCATGGTCATTAATCTATTCGGTAAAGTTTATGGTTACATTTGTTTTTGATATGTTGCAGAAGGTAATTAGACTGGCAATCTCACTTATGCTTATGATGACCCTAAGTTTGTGGTTGATACCTATTATTGTCTTACTTTGCATACCAGCTATAATTGGCGATAAAACAAAAAATGATATGGACTATCAATTTGATAAAGAACACGCAAAATCGCACCGAAAGTTAGAGTACTATAAGGACTTATTCTTTAACGACGCACGATCTGAAGTAAGACTGTATCACTTGAGCAATTATTTTGCATCACTTTATAAACTAACATGGAATCATTGGGATAAAGCAATTCGTGCAAAGAATATGAAAGAGTGCATAATTAATCTGGTATCACTTGTAATACTAACTGTTAATGAGATAATTGTATACATTATGTCTGTTTTCAAACTGATTGCTGGAGAAATTGAAGTTGGTGATGTTGCTTACTATGTATCAATATTAACGCAGTTTAGGGGGGATTTTACTTCGCTGTGTTATAGAATCAATTTGTTTGAGAAGAATTTAAAGGAGTTGAACGATGTACGCTCTTTCATAGAGATGAAACCGTTGATTGAAAAAGGCGGGACAAAAGAACCATCTAATAATCCAAAGATTGAGTTTAACGATGTGTCATTTAGTTATCCAAATTCAGATAAAGAGGTGCTTAGTCACTGCTCATTCGTTATCAATCCTGGTGAAATTGTAGGACTTGTTGGGCTAAATGGAAGTGGGAAAAGTACAATCGTTAAGTTAATTTGTCGTTTTTATGATCCGACAGAAGGACAAATCCTTATTGATGGCATTGATAATAAGGAATATGATCTTGAAAAACTGCGTGCGCAATTTGGGGTACTGTTTCAGGATCATGTAAAATATAGCTTTAGTTTGCGTGAAAATATAGCGATGTCAGACTTATCGAGGATAGAAGACACTATGTCGGTTAAAAAAGCTTGTGATGATAGCAAAGCAAGTGACTTTGTAAATAGTTGGGAGAAAGGTATTGACGAAAACTTGACACGTCGCTTTGACAAAAAGGGGAAAGAATTATCTGGTGGACAATGGCAACGCATTGCGCTTGCCCGTGCGTTTTTTCGTAATGCTCCCATCGTATTGCTTGACGAACCGTCTGCTGCGCTTGATCCAATTGCAGAGCACCAGATATTCGATGACTTTAAAAGGATATCAAACAACAAAAGCGCAGTTTTAATATCGCATAGATTGTCTAGTATTACACTGGCAGATAGAATCCTTGTTTTGGAAAACGGGCATATCATTGAACAAGGATCTCACCAAGAACTGATTAAGATGAAGGGAAAGTATGCATATTTATTCGCTTTGCAAGCAAATAAATATGTGTAGTTATAGAATTCTATTAAGCTAATATGTAATGTCGCATAATAAGTCAAATTGCCGATGGATAGGGGCGTGCAAATGTCATATTACTATACAGGTGAAATAATAAAAATAGAGCAGTATGCGATACTGGATATTGTACATTGTGATGCTAGTGAATATGATATATTCAATTTAGGACTAAGTGAAAACATTAAAGGTAAAGTTATAAATTTTAATGAAGACAATAATTATGTATATGCCCAATTGGACAATAAGCAGTTTTTATCTTTGTTTTTGGGGAATAAAGACAATAAGAAATACAAAAACAAAAAGATATATCTATATAGCAGAGTTGTTTCGGATAAACCACATGAGGTTATTATCGGCATTACCTGTTTAAGTAAGGCGAAATTATGGCTTAATAATAAATGCTTAACGATACATAATGAGCGCCATTATGATCCTTCGTTTTGGGTATCCGCTCAACTTGAAAAAGGTATAAACGATATTATTATTGAGTTATATCTAGATAGAGACTGGGGACCGCTAACTGTCGAAATAAGTAATCCTAATACAGTTGATAATGTTACGCGTGAAATAGATCCAATTATTTATATACACAATACACCGCATTACTGTCCCAATGTAGACACTTTCAGTGTTATGTATATGACTAATAATGATGGATATAAGAACAATATCAATATGGAACTCATTGTATCCGGGAACACTGTAAAAACAATTTGTTCAAATTTTAATAAACGCATAGACATTGATGTTTCGCAGTTGCGTGAACTGTGTCCGGATAAACTATCCCCAGCGTATATAATATGCTCTTTTGAAACATCGCACGGAGAAAAAATAAAAATAACTAGTCCAAGGCTAATAATTAACGATTTTTCGAACGACGCAGACGCAATAGTTAAGGAATTAAGAAAAGTTGCGATGTACATAGATGATGAGATTCTGTATCATCATATTATCGGTAGTATAAATGATCAGGAGTTTGAAAAGGTTGGCGGTATAATGTCTAATTATTTCGACCGCGCAATAACTAATATGGATCTTCTAAGGAAACTTCGTGATGGCTTACTTCTGAGTGACTTTTATTTAGATAAGGGCATAAACAGAGTATTTATGTATTCTTGCATAGATGATTCTTATATTAGTATTACTTTCAAAATGCCAGTTGGGTATAACAAGAATAAAGAATACCCTGCGCTTATATCAATAGACCTTGAACACGGTGGGGATTTTAGCCACGCGTTAGATGCAGAAAAACTGACAGAACCCTGTTTTGTGTTTGATGTCACGGGGCGAGGTGTTACAGGAGGTAGTTATATTGGAGAAGCAAGCATACTTGAGATAGTGGAATGGATTACCGAGCGCTTCAATATCGATAAACAAAGGTTCTATTTCCTCGGTAAATCAAGCGGCGGATTTGCAACATATTCTATTGCGCAGAACCATCCTGATCTTCCGGCTGCAATTTATCCACTCGGTGGTTATCCCAATTTAAAGACACTAAGAAACATATCTAATATCCCTACATATCAGATTGTCTCGCGAAATGATTTCGTGAATAGAGGCAGAGCAAATGAGGTAAAAAAAATAATTGGAGGTTTCGGGAACTATTTTCAACGCGTTAATCACAAGTACTATCACTCCGATGTAATAAAGCATATAGATGATTCGGAGTTCCTTAATGCAATGCTTGGAAAAAGCAAAAATGACTTCCCACAGCGAATTATTTATAAGACTTATCAGAATAGGCATTTGCGCAGTTTCTGGGTGAAACTGAATGGAATTTCATTTAATTGTAAGTCTGCAAGTATCGACGCATCAGTAGAGAGTGATAACATGATAAGGATTAAGATTAGGGGTTCGGATTGTGTTACAGTTACTCTTCCGCCGCAGATAACGCGCACGGCATTTGATATTATTATTAACAATCAGCCGATTCATTTTAAAAACTACACCGAGGATGCGGTTGTGTTGTCCAGAAAAGGCGGATGGCACATTGTCGAGAATGAACCTGAAGTGGATTTTGTAAAAGGCAGTGGGATATTGGATGTTTATATGAAGGCATTGCGGATAATTGTACCAGACAGAGCGAGTGATAGTATTCTTAACTCAGCAATGGCGTTTTCGCAACCGAGTTCCAATGGATTCGTGCCACGCATACATGTCAAGTATCCTATCTACAAAGAAAGTAGTGTTCCAGAGAGATTGACTACGAACCTTATCCTTTTTGATGATAACGCTAATGAATCTGTTAACGGGTTTGCAGATTTCTTAATGGTAAAGTACGATGAGAATGGATTTGAGTATAGGGGGAATCGTTATAATGGCGACTATGTAATTATGCAGGCAATTACCAACCCCTACTGCAAGGATAGATCGGTATTGGTGATCAGCACTAACAAAAGTGAACTTCTCAATAAGTGCTTGTTTACAAGAAAAGTCGTAATACCGTTTTACTCAAATGGTACTCATCCATATTTAAATAATGAATGCCTTGTATATATGGGAGGTAAATACTTCGGCATATATGAACATGGTGCTAAAATCAAAGCAATTGGCTAAAAAAATAAAGGATGATAGTATGGAGAAAAAACCTATCATAACTATGATTTCCCCAGAGCTTATGAAGAGCTTTACGGACAAGCATGGAAATGAATTGTTTATGCGGGCGGTAAATCTCGCGGAAGTATATAGAGAGAAATGGAATCTGGATGTATTCGGACCTTTTGATCATTTTTCGTCAAATATGATTTTTGCGGGTAAAAGCGCTAAATACGGACCAATAGTATTAAAGATACAGATGAACGATGACCTTGACAGAGAGATTTCGGTTTTGCGTTTGTTTGAGTGCGACAATATGTGTCCGGTTTATGAATACTCTCCCGATGACAGGGTGTGTCTGATGAGAAGAATCTGGCCGGGGTATTCTATGTTTTTTGAAACCACGCGCGAACAGCGCGCAGATATATTCTGCGATTTGTACAAACGGCTACATATAGAGCATGCCTCAGACCGAAAATACCCTACATATCTGGATTTGCTGGCAGAGGGGGATGAAGTGCTTGCTAATAGAAACGACTGCGCCTTTATGAGCGCTCATATGCGGAAAGCAGCAGATATAATTGCATCCGTTAACTCAGTATATACAGAGAAAATGGTTTTGCACGGAGATTTGCACCACGAAAACATACTGAGGGATGGCGATGGAAAGTATATTGTTATTGATCCAAAAGGAATTACGGGAGCGCCTGTATATGATATCTCGCGATTCATTGCTTTTGAATTCTGGTGCGATCTCACATCTGAGCCGTCGGATAATGTTGCGAGCTTTGTGAAAATGCTTGCCTACAAACTCGGTATTCCTGCGGATATTCTATTTAAATGCTTGTATGTTGAAACTGTAATATGGTTGTCGCGTGAAGAATTGGCAGGTGGGAATCCGCCAGGTAATTCCGGTAAGCTAATATGTAATATGCTGTTGGCAGAGTCATTTGTCGATGCTCTTTAATGGGGAATACTGCATTCATATTATTGGAGGAGTACTATTGTGAAAAAGTTTTCTGTTGCCATGTGTTTGCTTGCTATTACATTCTTATTGACTTCTTGTGCAAAAAAAGTCGGTTATTCAATGGCTATTGCAATGCCATTTTCTAGCGAACAAATGGATGATATGGGACTTAAAGAATCTGACGATAATTATCGCTTGGAAAATGTGCAAGTGTATAAACAAGCTGACGGTAATAAAGCGGTATACTTGTATTCTGCACCTATAGAACAGTCATCTAATATGATTATTGAGGGTAAAGAAGCATACGTTGCTGAAGGTGCTTTTTTCTATAAAGCATTTCCGCGTATACTTTCTAACGATTCATTAATTACGATTAGTAGCGATATTAACTTTGCAAAGATATATTTACAAGATAGAATACTAAACGGTATGCTGGAGGATAGGCAGAATGTGTTCGGGTTAAATAAACAGGCCGTTGCTTACAAAAACGCCTTTGAAAATGGAGAAGACTATATTTGCTATCCAACTTCTTTCGGAGTGAATACCGAGATAATAATTCCGGAGAAAACCGGAAAATCTAAGTTCGAAATAAGGATTCAGTTACCTAATCTGGTGCCTGATGCAGCTTCGCCAGATTACATTCTGTTCAAGAGCGCACTTGAGACGGGAGAGGTAAAGTCTATTATTTATACTCCTTTGATTGTAGATAAGAACGGGAAGTGGAGTTACGCAAACAAGGTGAGACTTACAGAAAAAGATGTTGAAAAGAATACATATACAGTAGAATACACCGCTGATGAGGCATTTCTAAATGATGAGAGCACGGTGTATCCTGTCACAATGAATCAATCTATATACTTGTATAAGGCTAAACAACCGGATACATCAGCGTATGAAAAAACAGGCGACGAAGCGGGTCATTATTTATCGCCTTATATTCTTTTGGGGGATAATACCCTTAAGGGTGAGGGATGGACGTATGTAAGATATGAAACGCTGAATAATATGGATATTGATTATAAAAAAATAGTTTCTGTAAAATATGTCTTTCATAATCTATTTGATCTAAAAGATGAAGCCATAGTATCTGCTTATGCGGTGGAAGCAGATTGGTGTAGTATAAATACGCGATGGTTTAACCGACCGCCGTTTGACGAAAGACCGGTATCAAAAGTGACTGTGAAAGCAGCAGGTGATTATAAGCTTGATATAACGGCATTATTTATTGAGATGATAAAAAACATAGGGAAAGAAGATGCTGTATATTCTATACAAAACAGTTTTATGATTCGTAGTGATACAGAAGGAGGTAATATTGTTGTTGCATCAGGCGATAATGGTTTGTTTTCTCCGGTTCTAGAGATTGTTATGTCTGGCTGATTATGCACGGAAAGAGATAATTAAAAGAGTTGTATTTATAAATAGCGCATAATTATGATACAAGAGTAAAGGTGGTTAAATAATATGAAAAGGACAAGGTTTTTTGCCATCGTTCTGGCAATTAGCGTATTAGTATCAAATGTTAACGTCAAAGCATTTGCTTACCAAGGCGATTCTTGCGATTATTGTCAGAGCAACGCCTTATTAGAGAATATAGAGTTTGTACCTTGTGCTAAATACGGCACAGAAGAAGATGATGCGGAAAGAACGATAGTTAGTTGCGAAGTGGTCAAAGGAAATGAGAGTATTAGCCTGTCGTTTTGCACATCTTTTATTAAACTTAACACTAATAATGCTTATGATGGTATTGTTTTGTCAGAAGGGTGTAGTTTGATTTCTGTAGATAGAAGTATTACAGACATTAAGCTGGCGATTCTTCCCAAGGATTATCTAGAGAGGGCGCTGCTGGTTGATGAAAACGAAGTACTACAATATAAATGCCAAATATCGTTTATTTTGGACGGGGAAAATATTGCGGTTTGCAAGCCTATAGATGACGCTCAAGTGTTAAGGATAACTAAGTATAAATGTATAACAGATAATGATGGAGAAGAGTACTTGCTGGTAATATCAAGGCTAAAAGGCAATGATATTCAGTATCCTATTAATGGCACATATGAAGAGGATGGAGACAGTAATTATTGGACAACATACGAAGAAAAGCATGAACCAAATAGATCTCTTTCGTATACCGGGAACAAAGTACGAGAAATAGTTAGTGATGATTCTTGGTTTACAACAGTAGGGCAAGCAATGAAAAAGATATCTTCTTCGCAAAGAATCTGCGCAAAGAATTCGTGGAGTTTGGGTAGTGCTATTTGGACAGATATTATTATTTGGCAATATTCATTAAATGAACCAACACAAACTTGTACGGCCTCAATTCGCTTACAGATGCTTTATAATACAACGATTGTGTATAATGGTGGTAATTGGAGCGATCTTGGCGCGAATGCCGGTTCTTTAGCTCTGCGCGAAACGACAGTAGGCATAAAAACCACAGGAGCTGATAATAACGATTTTTATTATCAAGTTGATCAGAGCGGGGGATATAATATTCCTCCCAATGGATCATCTCCGGTTCAAACAATAATTCAAACCGTTTTTCGAAAAGTTGTTCCTTATGGCGAAATAATAGCGGCTGGGATTGATTTGGTTGCTTCTTTTTTGGATTACGATACAGGTCAGTATAACAGTGGGAGTAGTAGCGTCACATATGATGGCGATCCATTGATGCATTATAATCAAAATGGTGGATATGTAAGGAGTGTATTGTTTGAATCGGGGAATTATAGCATTTATAAGGACTCAAATTATCAAGAACAAAAAGTCTATATTGTGAAAAGACCATCAAATTGCTTGAAATCTTGTACGTACCAATCGCATTTTGATGTATTGTGTTATTCTAACACTGGAATAATTGTACTGTATGATGACCAATCCGTATGCTATCAACGTTCATATACGTGATATCGGGGACATAGTATCAGGAAGAGCTATTATGAAAAAAGCAATATTATTTACCATTCCTGTTTTGATTATTCTTTCTATAATTGTTCTTTGCCTAGTTTTGAATGTTGTATCGGCAAGAATTCAAATTGATGGCAATAGTTTATATGTTAGCAATAACTTTAGGGATGATAATTATACTGTAGTGTGGGAATGCGATGCGGGAACATTGTATTCTCAGAATAGTGCTTCAGAGTACACGGCCCCGCGCAAAAGCACTTATTATTTATATACGGGACTAAATGAAAAAGTAACATGGATGCCAGAGGATGCTGATGGATTTTGCTATTCTACCGCTACCATCAAAATCCATGTTTATAAGTACAATAACAAGAACCGATATCATAAATGCCAAAATACAGTTTATGAAGATTCTTTAACAGTATCAATTCGGGATGGTGCTCTGTTGCAAACAAATGACAGAACATTTGGCAATCCTGTTCGTGATGATGGTAACGATAGTTGGCGGCAGATTATACCTTTGGATCAACAAGGCAGTTATGTTACTTTGCGATATCGTTTTGGAAAACCTTTAGCTTCATCTGAAAGGGTTTGTTGGGAGACGAATGCTATTTCTCTGTGCGTTTCAACATTTCAAGATGCACCCATATATGTGGTTGGTAATGGCTTTAATCCGGACAAATATATCTTTGATAGTGAAACGGTTTGTTATGATTTTAGCAAATTTAACAATTATTATTTTGATGATACAGATTCTGAATTATATCCAGCCAATATAAGAATTAAAGCATTTGTTTTAGATGATGAGGGGAATCGCTCAAGTGTTGCAGATGTTTCCATAGAATACTATTATAATTCAAGTTTAGGGAAGTATTCTTTATATTTTCATAACTTAATCTAAAAAATATCGGTGATAAAAGTGACTGATTTTTATAAGACAATGAACGATATATTTACTACTGGCAAAATACCTAACTCAAAAACTGATTTGCAATTTTCGGATCGGTTGCGCAGCAATTATGGTATTGAAGTTCTCTGCTCTGATTTCTATACTACCAAAGCACAAGGTGACAAAGCGCAAGGCAAACTACTTGCTTTGATTGATGGCCGAAAAACAAAAAATAATACAATTAAGTTGATTGGGGAATCTGATGATGCGAGGAATTGGGGGATTCATCTCAATTCATCTGAATTAGGCAAGCGGTTTCAGGTTTTAGCAAACGATATGATAAAATGGTACACTGAGATTTCTGGCAGTGGGTGTGCGGGCTGTGACGACATAGTTGTGACCGTTTATGATTTTGTAGCGCGAGGAGTTGGATATATTTATTGGATGAATCTGCCAAATGTTAGAAGTTATATGAATAAGAATTATAACGTCAGGATGTGCGATACTATTGGCACTGAAGATTCGGAGTATATAGTTCTGGTCGACAGATTGTGTGACTTCGTCAGGATAATCGAAAATAAAAATGAAATCTGCAAGAGTATATTTGCGATGATGAAGAAAGATGACCATTTTAATTTATTAAGATATGATGAATTAAGGGTATCATTTCTTTTGAAAGAATCTTTGAATTATAAGGTGTTGAATATGTTTCTAATGCGCCAGTCGCTTTGTTGAATGGCTATTTTTGTGGTGGCGCGTATCAAGGATATATGAATAATGAATTATTATTCCATTGCCTAATGCGGCGAGAGTAGATTTCGCGCTCTGAAAAGATAAGAATAATTGCAGAAAAGGCACTTCATTATTGGTAATTATGTGCCTTTTGTTATCTGGTATTAAGTATTTTTTATATCTGCTTAAGTATTTTTGCTGAAACAGTTGAAAAATAAAAAATTACAATTATTATATTCACATATAGATAACTTTAAACTGAATGAGGAGAGGTATGTATGATACCGCGAACTATAGGTTTCAAATATGATGTTGGAAGAATTGTGCCTGTTCAGTGTGTGAAGAATGAGCCGCTTAAAGATATTAATATAAAAGGGCATGCGTTTTTGATGATTATTATTTACGAAGGTATTGCGTGCTTTCAAGTTGGAGGTCGCTCATTTGAAGCGTTTGGTCCATGTTTAGTTTGCTTTGATGAGCGTGAGAACCCTAAGCTAATAAGAAAGCGCAGTTTGAAATGTGACGCTATTTACTTTCATCCGGTTTTCTTGAATGTTAATATGACTTTTAAACTCGTCCATAGTGAAAACTATAATCGTTTAGCAATAGCTCATGACTTGTTTTTACTAAAACCATTCACTGATCAATACAGATTCATTTTCCCTATTTTTAAAGATTATTTAGATGGAATTCGGACATCGTTTAATAATATGGAAAACGAATTACGCGAACAACGGGATTGGTATTGGTCGTGCAGAAGTAGATCTTATTTCATTGAAATAATCCTTATACTAGAGAGAATATATGGGGTGTTCGAACAAGGAGTATTCGAAACGATTTCAAATGAAATTATTAATCCGCATCTTAAAAATGCTATAATCTTTATAGAAGGTAACTATCAAGAGTGTAGCTTAACACTAGAAAATATTAGAAATGCGGCCTCAATTAATCACTCCACTTTATCAAAACTGTTTAAAGAAGAACTAAATATGACCCCAATGGAGTATTTGTGGCATCATAGGATAGTTGTGGCAAAAAAACATTTAGAGTTTACAACTCTGCAGATTGGAGAAATATCTGAGTTGTGCGGATTCAAATCAATACAGCATTTTGTTAAAAGATTCAAGGACACTACCGGGGTTACTCCGTTAGCATTTAGAGAATCGGCAGTTGCTGAAAGAAAAACCTTTTTTAAAGATTTGAAGTAATACAATAATTCACAGATCTGAGATACATTCTTTTTTGCAAAAACAGAATTGGCGTGCTTTTATAGATGTAATTAATGGCAGTAAATAATCAATAAGGGGAAAAAATATGAAAAACAAAAAATGGATATTTGCTTCTGTTTTCGCGTTTTCGCTTACGCTGGTCATTGCTCTTGTTCTGATGGCCACACCATCTTCAGCGGATATTATTATCACATCTCCGGATAATCATTACCTCAATGATGCAAAAGATGTTGATGTGTATGTACTCGAAGAAGATGAGAATGGCAAAATAACTTATGAATTATGTAATCTGTACGAGCGTGAAATGATGCGCCGCGCAGAACCGCTTGGCGAGTACTTTATTGATAAACTTGTAGAAATGGGAGTGGGGAAAGAAAAGGCGAGTTCATTGACAGTCGGAGAGTATGAAGACTATATTTATAACTTGCCAATGGATGAAGAGTATATCCCGCTGTTAAAGTATTACGGCGTATCTCCTGATAAGTATGCGGGATGGACAAATATGGATGCGGAAAACTATTTGTATCATATAAATGGCGAAGTCTGCAGCCAGACCGAAAAAGCGTTTACCGACGAGCAGATCGATAAAGTAAATGCATTAGATCTAACCCTTAGAGAATTCAAAATGCTTATGAATATGAGCTTTTCTATTGAGGAAATAACTGAGATGACTAAGGCAGATGCTTTAGTCTATTTGGGAAAAGGATAAGGAGGAGTAGATTGTGAAAAAGATATTTTCTTTATTGCTATGTTTATCTTTACTAATTTTGCCGTTAGCAATACCAGCATCTGCTTGTGAAATCTACGCTGGTGCTCCGGGTTGTCAGGTGCCCACATACACACATAATGTTAATATTGGTACGGGTCAAACTAACGAAACATTCCATCCGTCAACAGATATCATTACAAAAAAACAAATGTATTTGAACCTTACAAGGGTTACGGCGGAGTATGTTTTCAACGCGACATCAGGATTAATATATAACAATTACCTTTGGGGCGAGTATGATGAAGATATAGGCACTCATGAAGGCGTTGATATGCGAAAAAGTCAGGGAACAAATGTTAGGACTTCGTTGAGCGGAGTGGTTGTCTACCCATTAGCGGGACAAACAACCAACTCTTATGGTAGAGTTTCAATTTACAATTCTACTTACAATGTAACTATTTCTTTCATGCATATGAAAAATATAACAGTAACCAATGGCCAAAGCGTGTCGATTGGTACGGTGATCGGGCAACAAGGTAAAGCTGGTGTTTCGGCTTCTCATTTGCATATACAGGTTGAGCAAGGTAATACAACATCAGTCAGTTCAGGGACGGAAAATGTTTTTACTTCCAAAATACCCTACGGTTATATGAGTGTTGACACCATATAAGTGTGTTAAAGGCGCGCCAATTGGCGCGCCTTTAACATTAAAGGAGGATAATTGTGAAAAAAAGAGTTTTTTGTTTATTATTGGTGCCGCTATCATGTTGTTTTATGGCTCTGTTTAGTTCTTGCAAATTGGATAACACAAAAACGGAGTATAGCAGGCGGATGCTTAAAAATGAAATTGGGCAGTACTTTAATAATGAGTACATAGGACGGGCTATATGGATAGACAGTAATAATTGCTTATTTGCTTTTTCACCATTAAGTATTAGCGAGGTCAATAAAGAAGGGCACCATAAAGTATATAGATACTCTGTAAATAATGATGAAGTAGATCTGATATTTGACGATGAATTGGACGGATATTTCAGTAACGATGAATCATTTTACAGAGTTGTAAACGGTAACGTTTTATTAGTCGTAGGCAATTCGCTTCTTTATTTTGATAGTAATTATAATTATATAAAAGATAAGGGGATCATTCTTGAAGACGGAGTTTTTGTTTGTCTTTCAAACGATGGGCAAAAAGCAGTAATACTATTGAATGATAAATTATATTGTGCAAATGTTGAAAGCATAAATAACACAATAAAGGCATTTGACAGATATTACGGCTATTTAGGGAATATATGTTTTTCAGCCGATGGCAATAAGATTTTCCAGTCAGTTGGGACTCCTGAAAAAACGACAATAATAGATGTTTTCGATATTCAAACACAGACTATTTCTCATCTAACTTGTCTTGATTCGCTTTCGGAGGATGATTATGTGGGTATTGGATTACTATACCCGTATGATGAAACGCATATTATGCTTCGAATAAATGGAGCAGAGTTTACAAACTTTCACGACACTTATGTTTTGGTGGATTATACAAACGACACCTGCGAGGTGATTCATAGATCATCTAGCATTTCCGAGTTCTCGCTTGATAATGCAAGCGGAACATGGGAATTGGAAAAAGGTGAAAAGATTAGAGTCAACATATATCCATTTAATGATAAAAAGATAAGTGTTGAACTTGAAGAGCCGTTGTCTAACTACGGCAGTACCGTATGGATAGATACTTATGACTATTCATTCATATATCTAAACAGAATTTCTGATAATGAATGTAATATTTCGGTTTATATTCGTGATTTGGAGAAGTTGTAAACATAATAATAAGATACACACTGTTGGTAGATTTTTCTTATATTGAGTTTTTCAGTTTGCCAATATTACAAAAGAGTATAATGGCCAAGCAAGGAGGGCGTTAATAATGAAGAAAGCAATAAAAAGCATTTGCATGATTCTCGTTATGTCACTTATGCTGCAAATGGCGCCCGGTTGGGTATTTGCGGCAGAGAATGACGCTGAATATGCAGAAAACACTGATACTATTCAAGAAGAGCTCCGCGTTGTAGGCGAGCTTACGGAGAAGCGCGGCGAATATGAAAAGCACTTTGTAATGTCGGACGGAAGCATAGTAGCCGCGATATACGATGAGCCCGTGCATTACAAAGACGGCGATGAATGGGTCGACGTCGATTCGCGCATGGAAACGGTCAAGAACCGTTCCGGCGAGGATGCGTATAAGAGCACGGCGGGTCGCTCGGAGATAACCCTGGGCGCGAGCGTAGCAGATGAGTGTGTAGCGGAATTCAGCGCCGATGGCTATAGTATGAGTTGGAGCATCGCCGGAGCGGACGACAGTATGCTCAGCACGGTAACCTCTGACAAGTCTGAAACTACAGGCGTGCTGTCTGAGCTGGGCGTCGCCAACGTCAAAACGACGGCAATGTACAGCGAAGCGTTCAGCGACGTGGATATATACTACACCGTAACGTCGGGCAAGCTGAAGGAAGATATAGTCTTAAAGAGTGATGAAGCGCAGAGATGCTTCGAGTTTCAGATAGCCGCCGATGGTCTGAAGGCAGTATTGATAGAGGATAACAGCGTTATCCTTTACGATTCGGAAGAGAACGAAGTATTCACTATCGCCGCGCCGTATATGTATGACGCTACTTATTCAAGCAGCAATGCAATAGACGTGAGCGTTGAGCAGGATGAAGAAGGAATAGTATATACCATTACTGCGGACGATGAGTGGTTAGATGCGCCGGAGCGCGAGTATCCGGTAATAATAGATCCTGTTGTAACGTCTTCTTTGGATAAGACTAAGATAATGGAAACCTACGTCTCAAAATCGGATCCCAATTCAACCGACGGCAAAGGCATGGCATATATCAAGATCGGCAACTCCAGCGGAACATCGATTGAAAATGAAGGGTATATCCGATTTGACGGACTGCCGTCTATAGGCACAAATAATCTGATAACGGACGCCGTTCTGGTACTAAACCCGCATAAACGTGTGAACGGTAATAATTCTTACTGCAACCAGCATAATTTCAGTGTTAATCCGATAATAAGCGCTCACGCCGTAACGTCATCTTGGGTTATTAGCACTATGACATGGAATAATAAAGCGTCCTATTCCTCGGATGTTCTGGATTATGAAGAAATCGAAGCCGCCGCAAGTGCTGATGATAGGTATTATGAATGGAGTATAACGGAGACGGTAAGGAAATGGTACAGCGGTGCAATGGCAAATAACGGAATAGCGCTTAAAATGTACGAGCCGACTCCGCAGAGCACGAGTTGGAGAAATGCATATTTCTCGTCGTCAGACGGTTCCGCAACGCCTGTTGCTTATTATCCTTGCCTTTATATCCGATATAGGAATACAGACGGACTTGAGGGATATAACAGCTACCACAGTATGGATATAAACGGCAGTGGTACGGTATATATCAACGATTATAACGGGAACGTTGTATATGAGAGCCCGGCAGTAGGGTGGTTTACAGGCGAGCGTCAGAATACGAGCTCGTTCTATTTGGTGTATAACAGCAGTGTTGCAAGCAGCACCAGCGATATGGGATACGGATTCGGAAAAGGTATGAGACTGAACGTATCGCAGAGACTGCTCAGCAGCGGCATAACCGGATATCCGTATTACCTGATAGACGCAGACGGCACTAAGCATTACTTATACGAAAGCGAGTCGGGAGTATATAAAGATGAAGACGGCATGGGCCTTACTATGACCCTGATGAATGTGCCGGGCAATCCCGTAAACAACGAAGAGTATTATCTGGTAACGGACAAAGTCGGGAATCGACGCGAATATGATATATGGGGTTACCTTCGTAAGGAGACTGATACGAACGGTAATGAAACGCACTATAATTACGGACCCAACAGTTCGCTCGGTGACAATTACCTTGCGAATATCAAGGATCCGTCCGGGCGTCGTGTTTATCTTGCCTATGACACTAACTATCGTCTGACAAAGGTTACAAATCCCGATAACTGGGAGACGACGTTCACATACGATACAAACGGAAACCTTACGCAGATAACCGATGCGCGCGGAACGACTAAGCTGGAGTATCAGTCTATCGGCGGGCAGTATCGTCTTTCAAAGGTATACGAAAAGAGTACCGCCACTTCGGGCAGGCATTATATCAAGCTCAAGTATGAGAGCACCTCACCTTATAGAGCAGACGGTATCGGTGAGGGCGTCGAGGGAGTGTCTGGCTCGGAGTATGATATTTATACCGACATCGAATACGGATACAATCAGACGACCTTTACGGACTATGACAACAGAAAAGAAACGATACAGTTCGATATATACGGCAACCCGGTATGCGTGCTTGATTCGGACGGGAATGCATCGATATATGATTTCGAGAATAAGAGCTTCCGTCACAAGGTAACTCACGCGGCAGCGTCTCAGAAGTATATTGACAACCAGATATCCGACCCGATGTTCCTCGGCTCTATTTCTGATTATGATGTTACCGGATCAAGTGCAGTAACCGCGTCTATTGATACAACTGAGCACTTTTTCTCACAGCAGTCGATAAAACTTGTATCTCCGTCATATGTGAATTTTAAGTTTGTTAAGTGCCATAGCAGGACAACTCCTGTTGCCGGAAAGACTTATACGATGTCGGCGTATATCAAAACAAAGAACGTCCAGCAGTGGATCGGATTGGCGACTGCCGGCGCGGGGATATATATGAGGGTATCCGGCGGAGATGAGCCCCGCGAAATCTATTCCGAGATGTATTGCGGCACAACGGACACGAGCATAGACAACGGTTGGCGTAAGGTCTCGGCTACAGTAACACTTGGCGAAGATGAGCACTTTACGATCATAAGCGTTGGAATCTTGATGGCTTCAGGTGAAGTGTATATCGGCGGCGTTCAGTTTGAGGAGGGCGACGCAGCAAACAAGATCAACCTACTGGAAAACTCAAGTTTTGAGAATAATAACGGATCAGAAAGCGTGCCTGATTGTTGGAGCGGAAACTCCAATATGGGGGTCGGAGGAGATTACAGCGCGTGGACTGCGGGGACGCAGTATCAGTGCAACGGCAGTTGGTCTGCAAGGATCGTCGGCAATCTCCGCCAAGAGAAATATATCAAAAGTGAATTGCCTGTGAAAGGATCTGCCGGCGACGTATACTTGATATCAGCACAGGCATATGCGCAGAAGGCGCTTCCGATTAAGGACGGCCGAGCGCAGTTCAAGATAGAGGCGGTCCTGACGTATGAGGGCGGCACAACCGAGACATTTTCCGCAGATTTCAATCCTGCTGTAAAGGGATGGCAATACCGAGCGCTGACTATTACTGCCGGTAAGGATTATACTAATCTGGAATTGCGCTTGCGCTATGACCGAAACTGCGGAGAGGCGTTCTTTGACACCGTAACTGTATATAAGGACGGTGCGCAGAGCTTTGTATATGACGATTCCGGTAATATGATATCCGTATCGGAATATGCCAACTCGACGCTTTACAGCTTTAATAACAACATCCTGACAAAGACGACGACGGAAATGGGCAGCGGCGCGGAGACGGCTTATGACGATAATAAGAACCCCGTCTTCACCGGAACCACGGAAGGCGTGAGCCAGAGCACTACCTACGGTACCGGAGCGTGGCAGGGCAGACCGACGTCGAGCACGATGGAGGCGAGCGAGTATTCGGGCGCCGTTATTCCGGGCAACAGTTATTATATCCGTTCAAAAGCGAACGGAAAGGTCCTATCAATAGTTTCAAGTTCAGATAGGAATGTGTATCTTTCTTCTTACGCCGGCACGTCCGCGCAGCGTTGGAAGATAACTCGCCAGGCTGACGGATACTTCAAGTTCTCGCCGCAGTCTGACAGCGCGAAAATGCTTGACACATACGCCGCAAATTCTTACGGCGAGTATCCCGCTTATATCTATGCCTCGAACAGCAATGATACTCAGCATTTCAATCTCGTAAGAAACGCAGACGGTTCCTATCACATAACGAGCAAGTATGCCGAAGGCAAGGCGCTTACGATAAGCAGCCGCACGGAGACGCCGAACCTTATAGTTGTTGCGCCTTACACCGGCGCGGCGAATCAGTGCTTCTATCTGACAGAAACAGAGTATACGTCATCCTCGGGAACCGAGCCGATGAAGTCTGCGGCACCTGAGGACGGCGGAGTTTACAGTTTCCGCGTTAAATACAGCGGCCAGGTCATAGCCAACTCCAACGGCGGAACTGCAGACGGAGAGCTTCTTGTCCAGAACTATCCGAGCGTAACCGAGGAAACAAGAAAGCGTCAGTATAAACTCCATGAGGTGAGCGTAGGGGGTAATACCTACTATACAATAGAGTCCGTCTGCGCTCCGGGCAAGTTTGTCGGCTGTAACCAGTCAAACCAGCTTACAATAAACACATACCCGGCAGGCAGCGAGCCGAAGTGGCAGTTTATACTCAATGCCGGTACTTATAAGCTGAGGCTGTACGGTCAGAGTAAATACATCTGCCTCTCAAGCGAAAGCAACACCGAGGGCGCCGGCTTCGGCGTAGCGAGCGCAACGTCCGACCGCTCGTACTTCACGCTCGAACGCGTATCCGAGTCGCTGAACGGCAGCGTTGAATACACATCCAACGGCAACTACATAACTCAAACGACTGACAGCGCAGGCAACACGGTAACGTATGATTACAACGCAAACAGCGGACAGCTCAACTGGTATGAAGATGCCGAAGGCTACCGCACGAGTTACACCTACAGCTCCAATACGGAGAGATTGACCGGAGTCAGCGTGGGCACCGGTTCGACTCTGGTCAGCTATGCCTACAACTCCAATGGAAGTCTCGCGAGCATAACGCGCAACGGTTTTTCCTACACCTTCGACTACGACGGTTACGGCAACAGAAATTCCGTTAGTATCGGCGACCGCACCTTGAGCACGAACGATTACGAGCCGCATAACGGCAACCTTACGCAGGTCACATACGGCAACGGCGATACAGTGCATTACGGATACGACTCGCTTGACAGATTGACCGAGAAATGGTATGATAATGATACTGATGAAAAGAGCACTATCGCTTATGATGCGGTAGGCAACGTCGCCTTGACCTACGACGCTGGTACGCACAGGACGGTTCGCTACACATATGATCTTGCCGGACGCCTGCTGAGCAAGAACGTTGTCGATAACACGCTCAGCCCCGTTACGAGGCAGCGTGCAGTGTATGGCTATGACCAATATAACCGTATAACAAACATACAGCGTGAATTCGGGAGCAGTTCGTATAAGACCGGATACGAATACGGTGAGAATACGTATGCGTCGATCCTCAAAAACCTTAAGCTCAACGGCGATACAAAGATAGAATACGGCTATGATCCGCTGCTGCGTCTGAATGAAAGGACGCTGCATCTCGGTAACGGCACGTATACGACCGAATACAGCTACGTCCCGGGCGAAAAGGAAAACTCGACGACGATGCTGCTTGCCGGCATCAAAAACGGCAGCGATGCGGAGATAACCTATACCTACGACGGCAACGGCAATATCAAGACGGTATCCGAAGGCGGGGTGCTGAAGCAGACCTACCATTACGACAAACTCGGCCAGCTCGTGCGTATGGATGATACCGTAACGGATCGCACTTACAGATACATATATAATGACGGTGGCAATCTTATCAGGATGAATGTTTACAATCAATACATTAATCCCGGTAATTCGGAATATACCGATTATACCATTGAATCCTTCAGAACCTACGGATATCAGAATACCGAATGGAAAGATTTGCTGACATATTATTATGGCTCGACTATCACATATGACCCCATAGGTAATCCGCTGAACTACCGCAACGGAATGACTATGACGTGGGTCAATGGACGCAGACTGGAGAGTGTGACGCAATCCGGAGTGACTACGTCGTATACCTATAACGACGATGGTATTCGCCTTACGAAGCAGGTCGGGAATAACGCCATCGTAACATATGAGACGGATGGCGGCAAGGTGCTTTGCCAGAGAACGAGGATTGGCACAAATGACGTATACGTTTTCTTCTTCTATGACGAGGGTGGTAACGCCTACGCTATGGAATACGAAGGGGATATGTATTATTATCTCCGCAACGGTCAGAGCGATATCATAGGCATCATTGACGAAGACGGCGACGTTGTTGCGAGGTATACCTACGATCCGTGGGGCAAGCCGCTGACGGTCAAGGACGGCAACGGCACGGATATCGCTGCAAATGCGACGCACGTGGCGAACGCCAACCCCTTCCGCTATCGTGGGTATTTCTATGATACTGAGACGGGATTCTATTACCTGCAATCTCGCTATTATGATCCTGTAACTGGCAGGTTTATCAACGCGGATGGGCAGCTGAATGAAAACGAGGGAGTATTAGGATATAATCTGTTTACATATTGTGGAAACAATCCGGTAACGCGTATTGATCCAACGGGCGAGTCGTTTTGGGATGACCTAATTGACTTTGGTAAAAATCTTATCAAGGCAGCAGCTGTAACAATTATAGCTGCCGGCAGCCTTTTGGCTCTTGCGGGGACCGCTGCGTTTATTGTCGGTACAGGCGGCGCAGGTGCTATTGCTGTTGGCGCCGCAGCAACTCTTGCTATATCTGCCGCGGAAACCGCTACAGTTGCTGCTGTTGCTACTGCGGCGGTTGGGGCTACAGCGGTTGCCGCTGGAGAGATTGGTAGCAATATACAGCAAGCAAGAAGTAGCGCCTCTCAAATGCAGAGGCAGGTGGAACGAAACCAAGCTCCAAAAGAAGTTGATTCTGTTCACAAACCACATCTAACCAATGGTCAGGAACACATACATTTTAAGGATGGTACAGCAATGAATGCTGATGGTACTATTAGTCATAAGTCGAGAGGGGTTCCGCGTCTAACTAACGCAATAAAAAGGTGGTTGAGATTGAATGAATGGCCGACTGAAATCAAATGATCAAATAATAACAGAATCACCAAATTCTATTTGCTTGCATGATTGTGAAGTTTCGGAAGCACATTTGAATGATGGAAAACTTGAAATCTGTTTTCAAGCTGGACTATATAATAGCGAAGTTGAGGTTAAAAAGAGCGATAAAGCATCTATTGTAATTACTGCCGATTCTTCTCAAGATTTCTCATTCAAACGGATTAAGGATCATTGTATTTGCCATAGATACTTTGGTGTTGTTACTTATGTATCGTTTGAATATTTTGAGGAATTAATCAGAAAAAACAAAGTTTTTGTCAATGATGAGTTTTATGGTGAAGTATGCGTGATGACATTTTGGGTATTGGGAAAGAAAGAAAAAGTGATAGTGGAATGGCCTCGCAGTGGTAATAGTATTGACGTGTTGTATTATTAGTATCTACAAATAGCAGTATGCATGGGTACTTTAGTTCAACTCCACGACGATGCTGCTCGCGGGAATACAGAACGGCAGCGATGCGGAGATAACCTATACCTACGACGGCAAGGCGCCATAGTAGCACGAGCATAAAAGCGCAAAACGAAACAAAGCGAGGCATATAATTCATATTTGAGTTATATGCCTCGCTTATACTATTGATGGATTAATGCGTAATCGGTTAAAAGAGCACTTTTGTTAGTATTGTGTCTTGCCAATATTAATAAAATACCTTGACAACCTCCTTCCCGCGCGTTATACTAACACATGAAAACTTCTTACAAGGAGGCTGTTATGGCAGAACAAACGTTTATTCAGGTTCGCGTGGATGATAAGCTGAAGCAAGAGGCGACAGATATACTTGAAGATATGGGTATGGATATGCCAACGGCAATACGGATGTTCTTAAAGAAGATCGTAATAGAGCGCGGGCTCCCGTTTGACACGAAATTACCAACGTGTGAGTATATCCCTGCAAAGCCGTCATTGATTATTCCTTTGAAAGAGTATTTAGACACTATTTGTCAAGTGCCTGAAGGAAGAATCACAAGAAACGAGGAGATCGAAGCTTTCCTCGCTAAAAAACATGCAGTAGAAAGAGTGACAATAGAGTATACGACAATGTTGCTTAATCCGCTTTGGGAGGGGATACCCTGGTGGCGCGTTGTTTCAAGCAGGGGTATGCTTTATGATCAGTTATTGCACAGCCGTGACGAGCAAAAAAGCATGCTTGAAAAAGACGGACTGTGCATCGTTTCCTGCGGCGCGTATGGTAAATCTCTGAAAGTGGAAAACTATAAGGAGCTATTGTATAAGGACTTTGTATAATCTCTGTTATTTATCAAATAATACTCATCAAATCAAAATGCAGAAGGAGATGTTCTATCTGTAGCAGGTAACAGAGGATAAGTATCCTCTGATGGGGAGCCGTGATATGGTTAATAAAAACCGTCCGTTAATTATTTTTCGCTACCTATGGGATCATACCGATGAGGAGCATCCGGCGACAATCAGGAACATACTGTCATACCTTGAAGAACAAGGAATACACAGCAACAGAAAAACTGTCGCTGTAGATCTTGCGGAGCTGCAGGATTCTGGGTTCGACGTTATTTGTAATCGAAGCCGTCAGAACCAATACTTCATAGGTAATCGCGGTCTGGAGATCGCAGAGCTGAAAACCATCGTTGATGCTGTGCAAGCAGCTAAGTTCATCTCGCGTTCAAAAAGCAAAGCGCTGATTGGAAGACTGGCTTCGTTAGTCAGTCCATATCAGGCGGAACAACTGAAACGCAATCTGTATGTCGACGGAAAAGCGAAAACCAATAATGAAAACGTATACTATATGGTGGATTTATTATACTCCGCTATTCATAACCGAAAAGCAGTATCGTTTCAATACATAGAATACACACCGGAAAAACAAAAGGCGTTGAAGCACAACGGACAAGTATATTATTTCTCGCCGTATGACTTCGTTTGGAATAATGACGCCTATTATGTTTTTGGGTGGTCAGAAGGCAATAATCATGACAAGGTAGTTAAGTTCCGAGTTGATCGGATAACAAATCTGCGTGAAACGGCACGAAAGTATAATAAGAAACCAAAAGAATACAGTATAGAGAAGTTCTGTAAGCGCGTGTTTTCTATGTATGACGGGGAAGAGTGCGCCGTCACCCTCCGTTGTGACAACAGCGTTATGAAAGACGTTATTGACCGTTTCGGCGAAGGAATAACGACAAACGTTATTGATAATAACTCGTTTATTGCGGAAATAGAGGTATCTGTCAGCCAAACGTTCTTTGCATGGGTGGTTGCATTTGCAGGCAAGATCAAGATAGTCGGTCCCGGTAAGGTCGAGGATGATTTTCTTAAACATATCAAAGCAGTGGGGCTGCAAGAGCTAGAATAGGATTCTTCAAAATCAACGCTTCACTTTGTCAATTTTGGCGGTAGGCGGTGACTATAGTTTTTGAAAAGGTGGGCGCTAAAACGCCCACCTTTTTACTATAACCGAAAATGCTATTGAAAACGGAATGGATACGTGGTATTATACCGCAAGGAACAAAACACTTATGGTAACAGCAAAGGGGGAACTGAATTGATAGGTTATATTTCTCGCGCAGAGGCAGATGAGCTTTGCGACGGGCTGATTAAAGAGTATATAGGAAGCACCGAAGCAGTTCCTTCATTTGTAGACATAGAAGGCTTTATTAAAGGGTTTCTGAAATGTACGATTGTATATGAATCTATTGCGGAAACGGACGAAGACCGTATTGGGTTTACCGGTGACGGAAAGCGATCTCTTAGAATACGGAAAAACGGCAGAATAAAAGAGGTCGTATATCCAAGGAATACGATCGTATTGGACAGGTATCTTTTGAATTCAAACGAGGACAGCCACAGGAGGTTTGTTCTCGGACATGAAGCAGGTCATATACTGGTAAGCCGGCTCGATCCGGATAGCCCCGCTTGTTTTTACCATTTCACTAATCGTGAACGAAAAGACTATTCCATAGATGATATGAGAGAACGGTATAGCATAAACGAATGGCAAGCGAATACGATAGGTGCGGCTCTTCTGATGCCAAGATATATTATGATCAACACTCTGAAGCTATTTAACGGTGGAAGGCGGTTGCCGGTTTATGGCGATAATGTGTTTCATCCAAGGGAGAAGGTTATTCTTGGCAAAATGGCTGATGCGCTACGCGTTTCTCGAACAGCGCTTATAATCCGGCTTCGTGATTTAGGGATGCTAAACCGCCATGACGTGTCGGAATACATCAAAAAAGAACTTCGGTTAGGAAGAGACGGGTGATGACACACTATACACAGACTGTAAATGAACTGGCACGATACCGTGCAGAGCTATCAAGACAGGAAGCGCAAGAGTATGTTGAACGCGAGCTGAAGTGTCCGGAATGCGGATACTTGGTCGCTTACGCGTTTTCTGACGCAAAGGGGCATTTTAAGATCAAGTGTAAAAAATGCAAGACCGTATCTGTTTTGAATTTCGCCTATTTTTACAGGCGAAAGCGCAACAGGAACCAAATCTTTTTTATGCGGTAAGAATATAATACAATAAGAATAATGTAAACTCTATTCGAGCAAGCGGAGAGAACCGTAAACGGTTTGACTACCAAGCGCCGTGCGAGTCAACGTGATATAGGGAGACCCATATCATTTTGATTTCCACGGCGTTTTTGTTTGCCCGGATAGCTCGCACGACGAAAAGAAGTCCTTTCCATTGTTCGGGAAAGGACTTCTTTATGGCTGATAAATGGATCTGCTACATAGCTGAATACCCGTGATCTTGGATTGTTGATTACGACAAAAAACAATCATTATATAAGGAGATCACAGCAATGGCTTCAAAGCAAATCAATTATTACGTAATAAACAAATACACAAAAGACATCGTTTATCCATACGCCAACGGTGAAGAAGACCGTTACAGAAAGACTGATAAAGGGGTGCTTCACATTCATAAGGGAAGTGAAGGTCAGACCACAAAACGACTGCTTACGGAACAAGAATTCCCGCTTTCAGAGTTCGATAGGATAAAAAAGATATCCGACGAGGATTACTGCGAACGAAATAAGGGTGATGTTTTGGAACGCAGACATACAGTTCCTTTAAGCAGCTTGGATGTGGAAAGATGCTCTCAAGTATTGTCTGCGGAGGATACTTATTTCAATACGCTCTATAAAGACGACGAGTGTAATGAATATCTCAGGATGATTAAGAATGCAAAAGGGATTATAAACGAATGTTTGACAGGTGTTCAAAAAAGGAGGCTTATCATGTACTATTGCAAAGGCCTTTCTTTGGAAGAAATAGCGGCGAAAGAGGGAATTTATTGGACCTCTGTACGGGAAAGTATTGACAGCGCAATAAAAAAAATAAAGAAATTTTCAAAAAATATCTCAAAAACACCCGCCAAAAACGCCAAAAAACTGTATATAAGTGAGGGGCAAGAAAAACGGACACAAACAAAACCTCTCGTGAACCTTGAAAACTGAATACTCATTTATCACGCACGTTACTTGTGTTGGTTGAAAAACTGAGCCGAGATCGTAGGCGCGCCAAGACCCGCTCAAATGCGGCGAGCGATAACGCTTATACGACAGAAGCCGGGCAGCTCCCGGTGGCGGCAAGAACAGACACAAGGGATAATGATACTTCCGTAATTCGCGGCCGGGCCACAAAGAAGGCGCGGGGGTGAGATGCCCATGGAGTTGAGTGCGCCGCTCAACCGTGTGATAACTTCCCATGCCTTGGGGTGTCGAGGACAAATTGAGGCGCGAAAGAGAGGTCGGCAACAGGATAACTGCGCCTGATGCCGATCCATACATAGATACTCGCTTCTATTAGGGAAGCATAAGTATTCAATAATAACATAAGCGAATTAACAAGAGCAAAGAATGAGGAAAATGTTATGAAAACGATGACGACGAAACTGATTCTGTCACGGATCACCGGAGGCTGATTATGAAAGAGATAAAAAGAGGGGAAATCTATCTTGCGGATTTGAATCCGGTAATGGGATCGGAACAAGGCGGGGTGCGTCCGGTAGTGGTGATCCAAAATGATATTGGCAATCGATTTAGTCCAACTATCATTGTTGCAGCAATAACGGGACGTTATAAAAAAGATATGCCGACTCACGCACCTTTGAAGTCGATAGGACTGCCAAAAGATTCTATTGCTCTTTTAGAGCAGATCCGAACAATAGACAAATGCCGCCTGCTTGAATATGTTGGCGAAGTATCGGAAAAAGAAATGAACGGAATAGTAGAAGCTCTGAGGAAGAGTATGGATGTGTGAGGTTAGAAGGATGGAAACGGCGAAAAAAGAGATGGTGTATCTTGCTGCATACGGTCTCATCAAGCGCATGCTTGAGAACGGGATCATAACGAAAGAAGCTTTCGCCCGTCTGAATGTAAAGATGGCGGAAGAACAGTCGTGCAAACCCATTGTAGTATAGAGCTGAGAAAACGCAAGGATGCGATATGAAAAATCGCATCCTTGCATGGGTCGGGTTACATAAAGATAATAGATGCAAGAAACATACAGGGAGTTTAAGATTATGGCGGATTTGAAACCAAGAGAAGTAAAAATCATTAGAGCAGCTTCTGAAATTGCTGATAAGAGTATTCTGCGGGTCGCGGCATACTGCCGCGTCAGTACCAACTCTGACGACCAGGCAAATTCATTTATCACACAGGTCAAGTATTACAATGATTATATTAGATTGTCTGACGGTATGGAGCTTGTTGATATATACGCTGATGAAGGGATCACCGGCACGAGCACAAGCAAGCGCGAAGAGTTCAAGAGGATGATGAAAGACAGCCGTTTGGGTAAGATAGACCGTATATATGTTAAAAGCGTTACTCGTTTTGCTCGCAATTCCCTCGAGTGTATTGAGAGTATTCGTATCTTGAAAGAAAACGGGACATCCGTATATTTTGAGAACGACGGTATTGATACGGAAACTATGAACTCCGAAATGATACTGTATATTAAAAGCGCGTTTGCACAAAGCGAATCATTAGCAAATTCTAAAAGAGTAGCTACAGCTTGCCGTATGCGTATGGAAAACGGTACCTTTGTAACATCTACTCCGCCGTTTGGGTATAAGTCGATTGCAAAAAAGCTTGTTATAGTACCTGAAGAGGCGGAGATCGTCCGCAGAATATACAGAATGTATATTTCGGGGCTTGGAATAAACAAAATAATCGTTGAGTTGAATTCTACAGAAAGCAGATATGCGCCATGGAGCAAGGGACGTATTGAGTATATTTTGAAGAATGAAAAGTATATAGGTGATTGTTTGTGGCAAAAAAGATATACTCCTGCGATTCTTCCGTTAAAGCAAATCAGGAACAAAGGAGAGGTTGATAAGTTCTATGCCGAGAACACTCATGAGGCAATAATTGATAAGACCACATTTCAAAGAGTTCAGTCGCTATTTGAAAAGAAAGCAGAAAAGATAGCCGGCAGATCATCACCAAAAGAGCGGACATATAAGGGAATCCTTTATTGCGGCAACTGCGGTAATGCATACAAGTCTAAGAGTCCGAAAGACGAAAAACGTTGGCTATGTATAAAAAGCGGAACAAAAGGCATTTTCTGTAATACGGCCTCCGTGACAGAAGCGGAAATCGAGAAAACCTTTGTGAATATGTATAACCGCCTTAAACAAAACGAGGGGACGGTGCTTCAAACAGCGTTTTCGCAACTAACTGCGCTTAAAAAGCGCATAACAATCGGGTGCGAAAGTATCAGTGAAATGGATAGGGAAATAGCATCATTGTCTGATGAAAACAGTATGTATATTCGTTATTTTCAGCAGGGGATGGTGGATGAAATAACTTTCAGAGAACAAACGGGTGTTGTGAATAAACGCATTAACGAGCTCCGCGCTCGCCGCCAAAAGCTTCTTCATGAGGATGGCGATGAAGCGTGTATTGAACTGCTTAGAGAGGCCAAAGAACAACTCGCAGAAATGCCTGATGCTATTCTGTGGTTTGACCGGGAGATTTTTAGAAGACTTGTGGCAAAAATCTTCGTGATTTCAAAAACTGCGCTGATGTTTGAATTGAAGTGTGGACTAAGGTTTAAGGAGGGTATCGTATGGGACTGAGGACGATACTTTACGGGTACAGAAAAGAGCACCTCCTTTTCTATATAATCCCGGAGGAGGCCGACATCGTTCGGAGGATCTTCCGTGAGTACATATCCGGTAAAACGATGAAAAGCATTGCTGATACGTTGACCGGAGAGAGAACCGTTTACTACAAAGATAAAACTACTTGGACTAAAAACGCCGTTTGCCGTATCATTGAAAATGAGCATTATACAGGCGATATGGAATATCCTGAAATCATAACGAGAGAAGAGTATATGACCGCCAATGCTATGAAGTCTTATAAGGGCGGCAAACGGGAACCTGACATACCGGAAATAGCGTTATTGAAACGGAAAATGATTTGTGCTGAATGCGGCCACCGATATACGCGACGGAAGCACTATTATGGCACTCTTGAGCGTTGGGAATGTCTGAATCATTGTAAGTCGACGTTCTATCTTGACGATGAAGAATTGTTCGGGAAACTTACAAAGCTATTGAATCTAATAATTGATAACCCGAACGGTCTTCAGTACGAACAAAGCTGCGCAGAGCCGTATGAACCAACGCTCGAATTGATAAGGCAGGATCGTGAAATTGACAGGATGACAGAACAGAAAACCCCGCAGTTTCAGCCAATCAAGGCGACTATATTTAACGCAGCATCTAATCGCTATGATTGCTGCCGCCTTGATCCTTCAAAAGCGGTAACCGATAAGTTGATTGAATATGTTAAAACCCTGGAAAAATCGGACAGTCCCGATTTTGAATTGATAACGCGAATCGTAAAAACAATTATCGTTCATAATGACGGGACGATTTCTATCCGGTTTTTGAATGACAGAATAGTTGACGAGCAGGAGGCCAACAAAAATGCAGGCAACAATGACAACTCCGAAAGTTGTAACTAAGATAGCTGCCAACCCGTTATTGGCATCAAAGAATAATCCAAACAGACCACTGAATGTGGCGGCATATTGTCGCGTCAGCACGGACGCGGAAGATCAGCTCAATAGTTATAACGCTCAAATGAGTTATTACCGGGAAAAGATTATGAGTAATCCCAAGTGGCGATTTGTCGATATATATGCTGATGAAGGGATCACGGGGACACTCGCGAGAAAGCGCGATGACTTTTTGAGAATGATCAAAGACTGTGAGAAAGGGAAGATAGACCTTATTCTCACAAAATCGGTTTCCCGTTACGCGCGTAATGTCGTGGACAGTTTGAGTTATCTTCGCAAATTGAAAGCTATGGGAATAGGAATCTTTTTTGAGGAACAGAACATCAATTCTTTGACGGAAGAAAGCGAAACCTATATCGGCATCTATAGCGTCCTCGCTCAAAGTGAAAGCGAAAATATAAGTGGGAATGTGAGGTGGGGTATCCATAAACGTATGCAGAACGGGACTTATGCATGTCGGTTTAACCTTCTCGGTTACAGACGGGATGAAAAAACGAAGGAACCGTATATTGTTCCGGAGGAAGCCGAAATCGTCAGAAGGATATTTAATTTATATCTTGATGGCGCAAGCGTTCTACAAATTAAGTCGTTTCTGGAGAGTAATCACATTAAAACGCTTAGAGGAAAGGATGAGTGGAGTACTGACACTATAGCAAATATGCTCCGAAATGAAAAGTATGTTGGAGATATAATATATCAGAAATCGTTTACAACAGACCCGATCAGTAAACACGTTATTATCAATCGAGGACAAAAGGACAAGTATCTAGTCAGTAATAATCACCCGGCGATTATTGACCGCGATACATTCATGAGGGTGCAGACGGAACTGTCAAGGCGCAGTAATAAAAAGAAAACCTCTGATTTGACGACTACAGAACTTGGGAAGTACAGTGGGAAATATGCTCTTTCTGAGATTATGTACTGTGGAAGTTGCGGAAGTCACTATAAGAGGAAGACTTGGTCTCAAAATGGCTATGAGAAAAGAATATACTGGCGTTGTCAGAATAGGATCGAACACGGTAATAAGTATTGCAAAGGAGCCAAGGGGATTGAGGAAAAGGTTATTCATAAAGCGATTTGCAGAGCGCTGCAAAAAGGAACAGAAATAAGCAGAGAGGCGCATTCATTAATCAAAGCAAATCTTAAATATGCTGTTACAGGCGCTGAAAGTTCATTTGATGTTTTTTCAATCGAACAGTGTATTGCTCAGAAGCAAGCTGATGCGACCGAACTTGTAAGACTAAGCATGAAATCCGGCGGTAACACGGAAAAGTTCGAGACTGAAATAGCTATGGTATATTCTGAAATCATGGTGCTTCGTCAACAGTTAAAGCTGGCTCAGCAAAAGATGCAGGATAGTCTTGGAGCAAGTGAGGATATAAACCGTGCAACCGAATGGCTGGACGAAAAAAGCATTATTTTTTCTGAGTATGACGACGTAGTGGTTAGGCGTTTGGTAGATACAATAATAGTCAACAGTGAAGAGGGTACAATTACGGTCTATCTGAAAGGTGGCGTTGAGATTACAGAGCCGATTTACGAAAGCCAAACATAACGGGATCGATATATATTACAATCCAGTTTGCTCTGATAACATTGAGCGAAAAATGAGAGACCGGTAATAAATTCGCGATTAATACGCTTGCAGTGCTGCGCATATAAGTGGCGTGAAGTGGCGTGTTTTTCGCAAGCGCTTTAATCAATATGATTAGCGTTTATAGCTGATTAGCGTTTATAGCGCGAGATGTGCTATTATAACGAATGGGTAATAACATAAAAAAGCCAAAGATTACTATTGACAAAAAATAAATAAGAGCATATAATGGTATCATATGATACTAATAATAAGGAGTGCGTATGCCGTCATCTAATGAAATCAGTATGTTTCTAGCGCAAGTGAAAAAAGCGCTAGACTCAGATAATTACATTATTCTTGACAGAAGGGAAAAATACCAGTCTACTCTAGCTCTTCTTGGAATAATAACAATGGATGTGATTGACGATATTAAAGAATTATCAGTATACGACAATTGGCAAAAACGGCCAGATAATAACCCGTCCTTTCCCGGCGACGTGTGGATATGTAAAAAGCATCTACGTGGTCAGTGTATTTATATAAAACTTAAGATTCAAAACAGTAGTAGTGGACGCCTGTTGATAATGAGTTACCATATAGATGAGGTGTAAAACCATACAAAAGGAGGTATTTATATGGAACAAGTTTATTATTGCAATGAGTGTAATAAGTTAATAGAAACAAGGGTTGTTGAAAAGAAACAAACATTAAATGTTAAGGGGAAAGATATAACATTATGCGTGCCGGTAAGGGTCTGTGACATCTGTGGTGGAGAGATTCTTGATGAGGAATTGGATTCAAAATCATTGGAGCAGTATTATAATAAATATCGCTTAAGCGAGCATCTATTGATGCCGGATGAGATAAAGAATATTCGTATTAAATATAATTTATCTCAGGTCTCGTTTGCAAGGTTCCTTGGATTTGGTGAAAAGACAATCGCTAGATATGAAAATGGTGCTATACAAGATGTCTGCCACGATAATATAATTAGACTTGTGAATTCAATGGATGCGTTTGTTATATTATGGAAGGAGCGAAAGAATTGTCTTTCTCATAAAGAACAGGTCTATATTAATTCACTTCTGAGGAATTATAACAAGACAAAGATTCAGTTAACCTATTCTCGTGCGCCAATCTATAATTCGGATCTGCTAAATGTGTATTCATTTAATAAAGGAGAGCTAGATTATGCAGGGTAAAAGCTGTTTAACGTTAAAACAATTCATTGTTAAAAAAATGAGTTTCGCTATCAATGAGAGTTTCAGTTTTGGACAAAACGCGACGATCAATATAAGTCCAGAATTCACAAGACGTATGAGAAAAGTCGACGAGAATTCGGCAATTATTAATTTGGGTTTTTTCATTAATAATGATAATAATGATATGCCTTTTTCAATGGAGATTGATATAGAAGGACTTTTTGATTTAGAAGGTTGGGAAAAGCCAGATCAATTAAAAATAATGGTTTCTAATACAATTGCCATTCTATTCCCATATTTACGAACTCTTGTATCTACGATAACTGCAAGTGCTAATATTTCGCCTTATATCCTTCCGGTTATGAATATCAATTCTTTATTTGACGGCAAACAAGTCTTGAATGATGATGAATAATATGTTGCTTTTGACTATGCACAATCTGGAATATGATTTCTGAATGAAGGCAAAATAATCGACATTTTATTTCTATCTTCATTTGGGCAATTCTGTCCGTCTATGAATTGTTATTATTGTAAGTATAAAAACACACTTGGGACAAATGATTTGAACTAATATTACGGATGGGTGATTCCATTCGTGAAACACAAAGCAAAAGAGACCGCGAGAGCGGTCTCTTTTGCTTTGGCGGAACCGAAGCGAACCCGAGGCACGCGGAGCGTGCCGGGTGAGGAGGGCGACCGCCGCCGGGGGCGGGAAGAGGGAGCCCGACGAAGCGCCGCGGTCGAAAGACGCGAGGATGATTCATCATCCGAAGCGTATTTCGGGCACCGCAAGAGGGGTTGCGGAGCAACTTCAAGTCCTTTCACCTACATCGGACACCTTATTCTTCGCGACCGCCGGAAAACGAAGCCGCTTCGCCGAATGATAAGTCGAATATGACCACTCTCCTCTTGACATTTTTTTCAAATCATAGTATGCTATAATCACGATGGAAGCCGACGAGTCGGCGTATCCAAATTCACGACAAGGAGATAATCACAATGAAAAAGACGATAGCAGCCGTTCTGGCGCTCGTAATGGCGCTGATGCTCGTCGCGTGCGGATCTTCCGCGCTGAAGGACGCCGCCGGAACCTATAAGCTCCAGCAGAGCAAGTTCGTCGGCGACGAGGAATGGGTCACGGACGAGGAGTTCGTCCTCGAGCTGAAGGATGACGGCACCGGCTCCAGCACCAGAGACGGCGCGACCTATGACCTGACCTGGAAGCTTGAAGGCGAGACCTTCTCGATGACCGAGACCTTCCTCGGCCTCACGATCGATTACACCGGCACGCTGAAGGACGGCAAGATCGATATGTTCAACGGCGATCCCGAAAGCGATCTTACTTACGAGTACGTTCTCGCCAAGGCGTAATAATCGAATAAACTCAAAGAAAAAAGGCACGCCCCAAGGGCGCGCCTTTTTTGATGCGTTTGCTTTATTTATCCTTTTCGCCGCCCCTGTATTCGAGGCAGAGCATCGTCAGATCGTCGAACTGCTCGGCTTCCTTCACGAAGCCGTCGACCGCGCCGCGCACGTTGCGCAGGAGCTTTTCCGGATCGGCGTCCGGCTCGGAGTTGAGCGCGGCGAGCATACGGTCGGTTCCGAAAAGCCGGTTTTCCGCGTCGGTGGCCTCGGGTACGCCGTCGGTGTAGACGAAGAGCTTCGCGCCGGGGCGCAGCTGCAGCTCGTATTCCTTATACCGCATGCCGTCCATGGCGCCGACAGCGAGTCCGTGCTTATCCTTCAGCAGCTCGAATGCGCCGTCCGGATCCTTCAGCGCGGGATACTCGTGGCCCGCGTTCGCGGCGGTGAGCTTGCCGGTGGAGATCTCGAGGATCCCGAGCCAGACCGTTACGAACATCTGTTCGGGGTTGTTCGCGGCGATCTGCTTGTTGACGAGCTCCAGCACC